>JAABUL010000162.1_pt1 | contig 136453 bp, 143 predicted proteins | sample 5559151 | NCBI WGS metagenome assembly JAABUL01 (sample SAMN10711876, study PRJNA513368) | rock metagenome | isolation source: Antarctica rocks | place: Antarctica: Victoria Land, Pudding Butte sud | reverse complement strand
GCAGCGGCGGCTCTCAAAGGATTATGAAGAACGCCCTGCGTCGAGCGTGGCCCTTATTCAGATCGCCCTATCCGCGCTGATGCTCAGGCGGTTAGCACCAGAATGACCTTTCTACACAGTCTCTTAGGCCGGGGCGGGCGCGGCGGGGGGCACGCCCGCGCGGGCACGGAGGCGGGGGAGGGCGTAGTCGAGCAGGGCTTTCATGTTTTGGACGTCTTCGCGGTTGTAGGCAAGCAGCAGGCTGAGGGCGTCTTCGGCATGCGCGCCGCCGCGCTCGTAGGCGTGCCACAAGCGGACGGCATCCCACCCGGACAGACCTTCGGTTTCGGGCACGCGGACGATGCCGAGGGCGTGTTCAATGCGTTTGAGGCCGCCGGTGTGGCCGAGGCGTTTGAGCAGGGGGCAGAGGTCGATGTGCAGTCGGTCGGCAAAGACGTTTGCCATGACCGGGAAGCGACGCGTGAGGAATGGAACGTCAAAGCCGGTGCCGAAGAACGTGACAAAGCCGTCGTAGTCCTGGGCATCGTAGGCGAAGCGGGCGAGGTCGCGGCCTTTGACATATATCTGCGTGTCCAGGCCGTCGCCCAGCCCGATCAGGGTGATGGAGGTGGGTTCTTTGCCGCCGTCGGTTTCAATGTCTAAGTAGCCGAGGCGGGGAAATGCGGTGGCCGCGCGCCAGTGTTCGCGCCGGGGCAGATGGCGGGCGAACCAGTCGACGCGTCGTCCTGCGAGGGCGGCGCGGCTTTCTTCTACCGCTGCAGGCACGATTTCGCGTAGGCGCGGCGGCAGTTTCCAGGAGTTTGGGGCGGCGGCGAAGGCATCCCATGTGGTTGCGCCCTGCTGCCAGAGGCTTTGCTCGGTGGCGGTTCCGACCCCGTCGGCGTGGATGAATGTGGCGGTGAGCATAGGGTTGAGTATGGCATTGGGGACGCGGGTTGTCAAGTTTGGGGCGTGTTTATAGCAAGTTTGGGGCGTGTTCGTAAGCGGCGCAGCGGGGTATCCCGCATTGAAATGCGGGCCTAGCATTACGAAGCCCGTCTTCGCGGGTTAAGAGGGGGTTGTTCTTAACCCACGCAGGTGGGTTTTGTAACAGTAGCACGGGGTTTCAACCCCGTGACTTGCTTATGTGTTTGTGATGCTGTTGTGCTATTGCGCTATTATGTTTCTATTGTTGCGCTGTTATGGTTCTATTATTGCGCTTATGTAATTGTTATGCTGCGCTTATGTCGTTGTGATGCTGCGGCTATGATAAAGGCATCGTTTTCCCGGCATGGCCCGGAGGGATTTCCGCAAGCCGGGCCTATTCAAGCCCAGGTTCCAGCATCATCAAGCCCAGGTTTCATTATTACGATGCCCGCCAATTGACAGTCATTGCCGCTTTATGCCATAATTTAGGGAAGAAGCAGCGGCTCATGCCCGCGCAGGAGCCTTTGCACCATGTCCGAAGAACCCCAATTTCCTTACGCATCCATTCCCAACGAAAAGCCCATGGTCGCCATTGTCGGCAGGCCCAATGTCGGCAAGTCTACTCTGTTTAACCGGCTGGCCGGCAAGCGGATTGCCATTGTGGAGGATACGCCCGGCATCACGCGCGATCGGCTGTACACCAATGGCGACTGGCGCGGACGCGATTATACGCTGGTGGACACGGGCGGCATTCAGATGTTTGAGACCGACCCGCTCAAGGCGCAGATACGTGCGCAGGCCGAAGTCGCGATGGACGAAGCCGATGTGGTTGTCTTTGTCGTGGACACCGTGTCTGGGGTCACTGCCGACGATGTAGACCTGGCGAATGCCCTGCGCCGGTCGCCGAAGCCTTTGATTGTCCTTGCCAACAAGGTGGACAACGGCGATCAGGAGCAGCGCAACGTGCCTGAAGTGTACGCGCTGGGCCTGCCCAATGTGTTCCCCGTGTCGGCGTTGTCCGGGCGGGGCGTTGGCGACGCGCTGGATGCGATTGTAGACCAGTTCCCTCCGGCCCCGCCGCGCACTGAGGATGAGGAAGAAGACGACCGCATTAAAATCGCTATTATCGGGCGTCCCAATGTCGGCAAGTCGTCTTTGCTTAACTCCATCTTGGGCGAAGAGCGGGCGATTGTCTCGCCGGTGGCGGGCACGACGCGCGATGCGATTGACACGCCGTTTACGATTGAGCACAACGGACGCCTGCGCGAAGTGGTCTTGATTGATACGGCAGGCATTCGCAGAGCGGGCAAGATACAGGGCAGTGTGGAGTATTACATGGCCTTGCGGGCCGTGCGCGCGATTGAACGGTCTGATGTAGTGATGCTGGTGATTGATGCCGCCGACGGCCTTGCGGACGGTGACAAGCGGGTCGGCGGGTATGCGCATGAAGCGGGCCGCGCAGGCGTGATCGTGGTCAACAAATGGGATATCGGGCGCAAAGACGTATTGGAAGAGATGCCGGGCGTCAACCCCATGAAGGTGTTCTCGGATGAGCTGCGCGACGCCATGCACTTTATGGCCTATGCGCCCCTGGCGTTTACGTCATGTCTGACCGGCAAAGGGGTCGCCGCCGCGTTGGATGCTGCTCTGGATGCCGCCGAAAGCCATGCGCAGCGCATCCCGACCGGCGAGCTGAACCGGATTGTGCGCGACGCCATTGAAGCCCACCCATTCAACGAGAAGGGCAAGACGCTCAAGATCAAATACGTGACCATGCCTACGGTGAAGCCGCCCAAGATTGTTTTGTTTGTCAATGACCCCGACTTGGTGCACTTCTCGTACCTGCGTTATTTGGAGAACCGTATCCGGGCGGCGTATGCGTTTGAAGGCACGCCCTTGAAGCTGGAAGTGCGCCGCGCCTCGTTAGACCGTCACGAGAAAGAATAAGCCTATGACGGACATCGCGCGTCTGCGCTTCAAAAGCATCCAGAGGCCCAAAGAGCACGGGGCGCTTATTCTCACCGAAGACGGGCAGTTCCGGGTGGAGCCGAGCCGGGAGTTTCGTGACGAAATGGCGCGTCTGGAAGAGGCCGCCCTGCAGCGTGCCCATGCTTACGGCACGCGCACGGGGCTTGTCCTGCTGGTTTTGGGGGCACTGGCACTCGGCGTCGGCTGGTTTGTCGCGCGTGTCTTCGGCAAGCTCGGCAGCAGCCTCAGCCTGCCCCGCCCGATTGATGAAGTGCAGGTCACGCGAGATGGCGGCGGCGGCGTGCATGTCACCCTGCGGGGCATAGAGAATAAACTGCAATTGATACAGATGGGCTGGAACGGCGACGAAGTGCGCCAGGCCGAGGCAGACACGTTCATGGAGGCGTTTGAGGCCATGAAAACCAGGTAATTGGGCGGGTAACTGTTCCCGGCAAAAAGGCCATAATAAAACTACCTGACCCATCAATCGCTGCTCGACAAAGGCAAACCGGAGGAAACGCCGGGACGCAAAGCAAACGGGCCTAAACCCTTCTTCTCTTGGTTCTCTTGGGAGGGGGCAAGGCAGCCGCGCCACCGAAAGTGCGAACAGTGTCTTATAAAACGCAGACGCGCCGCTTTTCTCCGAGGGAGGAAGCGGCGTTTTGCTTTGCGTATAGGTTCATCAAGACGGCGCGTGGATATAATACAGCAACTGTTATGCACGCACCTCTGTCATTTCTCGCCGCTGTCCTGACCGCGCTTCATGTGGGCGTCGGCGTGCTTTGCCTGGGGCTGGGGCCGAGCGTGCTGCTTGCGCGCCCCGGCGGGCCGGAACACAGGAAGCGCGGGTGGGTGTTTCTGCGGCTGATGGCGGCGATGGGCGTGTCGGCGTTTCTGCTGCTCTGCATTCGGTTCAACAGCTTTTTCTTTGTGCTGGCCGTGTTCAGTTTCTATTTGGCGTTCTCAGGCTGCCGAGTGCTGCGGCGCAAAGCGCCTGAGCAGGGCGACGGCGCGCGCGTGCTGGACTGGGCCGCTGCCGGGCTTGCGGCCCTTGTGAGCACGGGCGGGATTGCCGCCAATGCTGCGGGCGTGCTGCGAGGCGACCCGGTCTTTGTGGGCACGATCTTGGGGGGAACTTTGCTGGTCGGTATTTATGATCTGCATCGGTTTGCGCGGCCACTCAGCCGCCTGCACCGGCCCATGCTCTGGTTTTTTGAGCATCTCGGCAAGCTGATCGGCTCGTATATCGCGGTGGTGGCGGCGTTTTCCGCGACGGTGCTGACCTTTATCCCCAGTCCGCTGCGCCAGCTTTGGCCGATCTTGGTGGGGATGCCCGTGATGATAGCGTTTTTTGTTTATTACCGGCGCAAGTTTGAGCGCGTGAGGGTTTAAACGGGACTATGGCTCTCAATCACATCCCAACAATCGGCGGCTACACCGACTTAAGCGCCGAGGCGCTGGCTCCACTGGGCTTTGATGACCCCGCCCGCGCCTGCCGGCTGCTGCAAGACATGGCCGGGCATGATGTGCCGGACTCCGTATTTGACGGCCTGCTGCGCGTGCTGCTTCCGGCAGTGGCCGAGTGTGCCGACCCCGACCGCGCGGTGTCCAATCTGGCGCGCTGGGCGGATGCCGCGCCTTCGCGCCTCGCCGCCTACAACCTGCTTGCCTCTCACCCGCCCGCCGCGCAGATTTTGGTCTCCATTATGGCCGCCTCGCAGTTCTTTGCGGACTTGCTGATCCAAACCCCGGAAACCCTGGAAGCGCTGACCAATGCCCGCCTGCGCCGCGCCCCGCGCCCTCCCGGCACACTCTCCGCGGACATGGCGCGGCGGGTGCTGCTGCCCCAATTGCCCAATGCCCGGCGCGATGCCCTGCGCCGCGTCAAGGGGCCGGAAGTGCTGCGCATCGGCGTGCGCGACCTCTTGGGCGAGGCCACTTTTGAGCAGACGGTGGCAGACATCAGCGCGTTCGCCGATGCATGCGTGCGTCTGGCCTGGGAGATTTGTCGCGCGGAGCGCTCGGATGCGCCCGATGAGTTTGCCGTGCTCGCTTTGGGCAAGCTGGGCGGACAGGAGTTAAACTACTCGTCGGACATTGACCTGGTGTTTGTGCATGGCGACACTGCCGATGCCAAAGCCGCCGTGAAATTGGGCGAGTGCGTGCGCGATACGCTCGCCAAGCCGACCGGGTCGGGGTTCGTGTTTCGCGTAGACCTGCGCCTGCGTCCTGAAGGGCGTTTTGGGCCGATCTCTCGGTCGCTGGCCGCCTGCCGCGCTTATTACGAGTCGTGGGCGGAACCCTGGGAGCGTCAGGCATTGATGAAGGCCCGCTTTGTCGCGGGCGACCCCGCGTTGGGCGCGGCGTTCCTTGCCATGACCCAGGATTTTGTGTATCCGTCCCATGTGGATGACGCTTTTGTGGAAAGCATTCGCCAAAACAAACGGCGATTGGAGCGCAAGATATTCGACTCCGGCGAGGCGGAGTGGAATGTGAAGGAAGGGGTCGGCGGCATTCGGGACATAGAGTTTGCCGTTCAATTGATGACTTTAATCTTGGGCGGCACACATCCCGATCTGCGCTCAGGCAGCACGCTGGACTCGCTGGGACTGCTGGCGCAGGCCGGGCTTTTGACTGCCGAAGAGCAGGGCGTATTGCGCGAGTCCTATGTCTTTTTGCGCACGGTGGAGCATCGCTTGCAGCTTTTGGATGAGCAGGCGGTGCGCGTGCTGCCGCGCGAAACAGCGGCGCGGCGCAAGCTCGCCCGGCGCATGGGCTACCCAAACCTGGACGATTTCGACCAGGATTATCAACGGCATGCGCGGCGCACGCACGCGCTGTTCACGCGCCTCTTTTATGGCACATCGGGAAGTGCTTTAGCGACAAACACGGAGCACGGGGACATTGCGGCGTGGGCACTCGCCCCAAATGACCCCGCCGCGCAGGCCCGTCTCGCCCAAAGTTTAAGCAGTCACGGCGTGGCGGACACCCCCGCCGCCCTGCAACTGATCGCGCGGGCCGTGCAGGGTTCCGAATATGGAGGCGTGCAAAGCGAGGCGCGCGATGCATTTGCCCTGCTGCTCGGCCCGCTGCTCAAGGCCGCGCGCCGCACCCGCAGCCCGGATGCCGTCCTGCGCGGCTTTGATACCCTCGCGGATGCCATGCCGGGGCGCGCCGGGTGGTTCGCGCTGCTGGCGGGCAGCCCGCATCTGCTGCCGCGTTTGGCTGCACTCGCGGGCGATGCGCCTGTTCTCTGGCAGATACTGCTCGGGCACTTGGAGTTTTTGGACATGCTCGCCGATGAGCCTGTCATGGACACGGTGCGCGTGTTCGTGATGCCCCCCAGCCCCGCGCCCGCGCAGATGGCGACAGACACCCTGCGCGCCCGGCTGCACGTCGGCGCGCGCGACATTTGGGGCCTCGCCCCCACCGAAGAAACCCTGGCGCAGACCACGCGCATCGCCGAAACTCTGGCGCAGGGCGCGCTGGCTCTCGCGGCTGCCGAAACGCAGTTTAACGGCTCTCTGGCCGTCGTAGCTTTGGGCAAAGCGGGCGGCGCGGAAATGGCCTACCAGTCGGACATGGATGTGCTTTACGTGGCAGGCCCCGAACAACTGCGTGAAGCCGCGCGCGTGGCGGAGCGGATGCAGCAGATTTTGCGTGCCGAACTGATCCGCTATGGCGTCAGCCTGGAGATGGATGCCCGCCTGCGCCCCCACGGGCGCGATGGCGCATTGGTTCTGGATTTGGCGTCCTACCAATCTTACTATGCGCAATGCCCCACCTGGGAGCGGCAGATGCTGATTAAATCCCGCCCTGTCGCCGGAGACGTGGCACTTGGGCAAGAGTTTGTCGCCCTCGCCCACGCCGTCACCTACGCCGCCCCCGCAGGCGATGCCGTGATAGACGACATGCGCGCCATGAAACGGCGCATTGAGCATGAGCGCCTGAAAAACCCCGTTGACCTGAAACTCGGGCCAGGCGGCATGGCCGATATTGAGTGGACGGTTCAGCTTTTGCAGATGCGGCATGGCGCGAAGAACCAGCGCGTCCGCCTGCCCGGCACCCTGCCCGCCCTGCGTGCCCTGCGTGACGATGCCCTGCTGACCCAGGCCGACTGGGAAGTATTGTCCCAAACCTATATTCAGCTCGCCCAGCTTCGCAGCCAGGGCTTTTTGCAGACAGGCGTTTCTGCCGACCTTCCCCCCAGCCTGCCCGAAAGGCTGGTGCAGGAAAGGCAAACGGTGCGCGCCCTCTGCCTGCGCCTGTTTTTCGGCATTCCTCAAGACAAACAATAACAGATGTTCGGGAACAAAACACCCTCAGCAAGCGTTAAATAAAGTAAGGGAGGCCGCCCGTTTTCAATGCTGCAAACAGGTGGCCCCTCCCCATGGACGAAGCAGTCCGGCGCGTCAGCTAAGCGCGCCGCGCGTGGGCAAGTTTGAAGTTCGCGGCCAGAGTGGCCTGCGGGAACGTGTCTGCCGCTCTGCCAGCCAATGCAAGACCTTCGCCGACGCCGGGACAGCCCCGGCCTGCGAAGGTCTTTTGTGCGTTGAGGCCCGTCTTTTTGCGTGTTTGGATTAAGCGCCGCTTGCGGGAAACCCCGATTCTGCGCGGGCATCTCTTTCTTGTTGCAAAGGCGTTGCACACCCGTTCCTATGGCTGATTAAGCGCGTACCGACGACGGAAGGATTTGTTCCGTCGTTGGGATGCCGTAGGAACGCTATGGCAACGCCTATGCGACACCTATGGGAGCGGTTGACGCAGCGGGGCGTTTTGGCTTATACTGCGGCAGGAAAAAGGCAGCAAATACGTCTGCCGTCGGGAGGTTGGAGCTATGGCCGTCAAAGAACCTGGAACAGTCGGCAGCATGATCATTGATAAAAAGTGGCTGCAAGAGCAATTCGCCGAGATGGACGCCCGCACCGGCTTCGTGGTTGACAAGACCATGACAATCGAAAAGATGCGCGAGCTGATGCTGGAAAGCGGCATCCGCCCGGAAAAGAATGAATTCTCCAGTGAGATACTTCGCGACCGATACCCCGATGATTATTCGCCGGAGCAGGAATAATCCGTGCCACAAATTCTTTGGGACGCGAGCGCGCTCGCGAAACGGTATGCGGCAGAGGCAGGAAGCGAGAATACCGATGCGGTCTGGCTCTCTTTAACCGCTTCGCAGATGACTGCCACCTTTCTCGGATATGCGGAGACTTATTCCATACTGCTGCGTAAGCGCAATCGGAATGACTTAACCAATGCCGCGTTTGCCGCCGCCAGGTCGCTGCTGCGCGACGAAATTGTCAACAGCCTGGATTTCACTCTTGGGGATGTCGATGCTAGGAACATCCTTGCAGGCATTAATCTGATGGAGCGGTACAACATCAATTCGGCAGATGCCGCTATTCTCGCGGCCTACCTGCGCTATGCCCTTACAAGAGGCGATGCGTGCGTTCTTGTCGCTTCCGATAAACGGCTGCTGAGGGCAGCGGCTGCCGAAGGTCTCAGCACGCTTAACCCGGAGCAGACATCGGCGGTGGACGTGATTGCGTTTCTCGCCGTGCTCTGAGCGCGCAAGCGGCTCTGCATGGCAGCCACGCGAAGGCGGCGAAGCGGCCGGAGGCCGGAGGCGCTTAAGCAAGCAAAAGGGGCGCTGCATAGACGTGCAGCGCCCCTTGTTCGCGTTTATTTCCGTGCGGCTCAGCAGCCGTCAAGCTAGGGGTTGATGCCCCACAAGTTGCCGTAGTAGCTGAGAACTGCCAGCGTGTTTTTGTTTTGGAGCATGTAGTTGCTGTCGCCAATGTAAGACCAGGCCAGCATGCCGGAGTAGCCTTTGCTGTTTGCCTCGGCGGCGAAGTAGTCAACAGTCTTTTGGTCATCGGCGTCGGAATAGTTGTTCCAGCCGCCTGTTGGGCCGAACTCGCCGAGGTAAAGCGGCGCGTTGTGGACTGCGGCGGGGGTGACGCGCAGCGGGGTGTTCACGTTGGAGTACTGGTGGTAATCGTAGAAGTTGAACCCCAATCCGCCTACGGTGCCGTAGAAGTTGGAGTTGAAGTCGTCGGAATGGTCGTCCGAAGCCGTGACCCAGTCGTAGGACGTGATGCCGTGGATGGCGTTGGCGGCATTGTAAAAGAAGTTGCGCAGCTTGCCCCAGCCGATGCTGGGGGCGCCGTAATCGCATTCGTTCATCAGGTCATAGACCACGCGCTTGCCGTTCAAGGCTTTGGCGAGCGGCACGATGACGTTGTTGACGAGGGACGTGCCGTTGTCGCCGGTGATGTAGCCTGCGGGGATGTTGTTGTTGAAAAGCATGACATACGCGGTGATGCCGTTGTTGTTGGCGCGGGTCACAAAGTCTTTGATGTTGCTGAGCGCGGCTGCGGAAACGCCGGTGCAGTAGTTGCCACTAAATGAGAGGCCGGACTGATCCTCAAAAAGCCAGACCCGCACAATGTTCATATGCCGGCTTCGGATGTCGTTAAGATAGCCCTGCATCTTGGTGCCGTCATAGGTGGGGCCAAAGCCGGGGTATTTGGGATCGGCGCCGAAGTCGCCGCCGTAGTCCTGCCACGCCAGGTTGATGCCGAAAGCGGTGGGGGTGGCCTGCGCCGGTTTGCTGCCGGTGCAGAGCAGGGCGAGGCCAAGCCCCAGGCAGGCGAGAAAGCCTGTCAGGGCTTTGCGGATCGCGGGAGAAATCCCCGCATGGGAAAACGTCATCGTTTCTATCGTCACTGTTTTGCTCCTTAACCGTGTCTTTGCCGGTGTTTCAGCCGGATATTCCCGGCCCAGTGCGGCAGGTCGGGACAGCGTCATCGCTGCCGGGCTTGCTGACTTTTGGGCGTTAATCCTCAATCGTTCACCTTCGTCCCGCCTCACCTCCTCCGGCTGCTCTGCGGTGTCAACCAAATGCGACAGGCGGGATTGTCACCACAATCCCAGCCATTGGCTGTTTTCCGTGTTGCTTTAATTGCTTTGCAACCAGAACTGCATCTTGGCAATTATAGGGCGGGCCTGCCTATTTGTCAAGGGGCAGGGCCAAACCATCCCGTTGACAAACACACGGCGGGGACGCTATAATAATCCCGCCCCTGTTTTCTCAAGCCGAAGTGGCGGAATGGTAGACGCGGAGGTCTCAAAAACCTTTGAGGGTGACCTCGTGGGGGTTCGAGTCCCCCCTTCGGCACCAGGGCAGAACACGCAGCGCCGCTGACGAATATCGTCGGCGGCGCTGTTTGCTTGCAAACGTGATATTTGCCCCTAAAAACAACTGCGTTTGGGCGTGAACATGCTTGACAGCCGCGTCGTCCTATGTGGTATACTACGAGCATAGCAATCTCCGACCTATGAGGTCGGCATTAAACGAGTGGCATAGAACGGCGGTTTACGCTTATGGCATCAGCGGTGGCCCAAAACGGCACAACACAATCCCGGTTTCTTCATGTCCTGCAAGCTCTGCGTGCGCGGCGGCCTGTGAGCCTGCCCCTGCGCGGCGAGGCGGACGCGACAGGCCATGTGGAGATGCCTTTAAGCAAGATGCAGCCGGGCGAGATCGGGCATATTCAGTCGCTGTGCTCCGAATGCGCCGCCCGCCCGCACCTGCTGGAGCTAGGCTTTACACTCGGCACGGAGATTGAGTTTGTGCGTGTCGCGCCGCTAGGCGACCCGCTGACCGTGCGTATTCGCGGCTATCAATTGTCGCTGCGCCAACGCGAAGCCGATGCCGTGTGGGTGCGTGTCTGCCCGCCCGACTTTGACGACATTGGGCCGGAGCCTGCTCCCGGCGATGCCGATGCAGGTGAGTGATGAACGCTGTTTCGGGGCGCACAACGGCTCCCGCCCCGGCCATTAAGCTTCCCCTTTACGCCTTGGTGGGCAACCCCAACTGCGGCAAGACCACGGTTTTCAATGCGCTGACGGGCCTGCGCCAGAAAGTAGGCAACTACCCTGGCGTCACCGTGGAGAAAAAAGAGGGTCGTCTGCGCCTGCCGGACGGGCACGCCGCGCGCCTGATCGACCTTCCCGGCCTGTATTCGCTGACGCCCCGCTCTCCCGACGAAGCGATTGCCCGCGACGTGCTGCTCGGCCATCGCACCGATGTCGCCCAGCCGCAGGGAATTATCCATGTCGTGGATGCGTCCAATCTGGAGCGCAACCTTTATCTTTCTTTCCAATTGCTGGAACTTGGCCTGCCCACCGTTGTCGTCCTCACGATGACTGACCTTGCGGAGAAGTCGGGGCAGACGGTGGACGTGGACGCGCTGTCCCGGTCTCTGGGCGTGCCGGTCGTGCCGGTGGTCGCCGCGCGGCGCCTGGGCCTGGACGCTCTCACAGAAGCCATTGAACGCCTGCCGCAGACGCCTGCGCCGCCTGCGCGCGACTGGTTCCTGCCGTCGGCTGCCGAACTTCAAGTCGGCGAGCTGTCCCGTCTTTTGGAGACGACCCACGGCACGCCGCACGGCCAAAGCGCGTCCGAAGCGGTGGGCCTGCTGATGCAGGAGCAGATGCGCCCCGAAGAAGCCGGACGGTGGTCGCCTGAAATCGTCAGTCATATCGGGGAGGACCAGGCAAAGCTCGGCGCGCTGGGCATTGACTTTGCGGGCGCAGTCGTGGAAGCCCGCTATGCGTGGGCGAAGCGGATCGCCGAAACGCTCCTGGTCAAGCCGACGCGCAAAGGGCGGCGCATCTCGGGCACGGAGAAGATCGATAACGTTCTCATGCACCCGGTCTGGGGCTATGTCATCTTTTTCGGCGTCATGGCGTTTGTCTTCCAGACCATCTTCACCCTGGCGCAAATCCCGATGAACTGGATTGGGTCGGGCGTGAGCGCGCTGCAAAACGCCGTGACCATGCATATGCCGCACGGCGACTTGCAGGACTTATTGGTGAACGGCATTATTGCGGGCGTCGGCACGACCGTGACGTTTCTGCCGCAAATCTTATTGCTGTTCTTCTTTATCGCCCTGCTGGAAGACACCGGGTACATGGCGCGGGCGGCGTTTTTGATGGACAAAGTGATGTCCAAAGTGGGGCTGCACGGCAAGTCGTTCATTCCCCTTTTGTCGTCGTTTGCCTGCGCCATACCGGGGATTATGGCGACACGCACCATTGACGACAAGAAGTCGCGGCTGGTCACTATTTTGGTCGCGCCGCTGATGTCCTGTTCGGCCCGCATCCCTGTGTACACGCTGATGATTGCGGCGTTTATTCCCAACCGGCGCGTTTTGGGCATTTTTACCTTGCCCGGCCTGACTATGATGGCGATGTACTTCTTAGGCATGGTGGCGGCATTTGGGATGGCCTGGCTGTTCAAGAAGACCTTGCTGAAGGGCACTGCCCCGGTGTTCTTTTTGGAGATGCCGCCCTACCACAAGCCCAATCCGCGCACGGTGCTGATGACTATGCTGGAGCGCGCGTATTTGTTTCTGCGCCGCGCGGGAACACTCATCTTGAGCATTAGTATTTTGCTCTGGTTTTTGTCGTCATACCCGAAAGCGCCTGCCGGCACGCCGCCGTCGCAGCAGATGGCGCATTCGTTTGCGGGCAGCGCGGGGCGCGCTTTGGAGCCGGTGATCAAGCCCCTGGGCTTTGACTGGCGCATCGGGGTCAGCTTGGTGTCGTCGTTTGTGGCCCGCGAGGTGTTTGTGTCTTCCATGGGTACTATTTACAGCGTGGGGGATAAAAACAGCAGCACGGAAGAAGTGTCCAAGTCGCTGCCCGAAAAGCTGCGCGCCGACCCATTCTTTTCGCCATTGCTGGCTGTCTGCGTGATGGTATACTATGTGCTGGCGATGCAGTGCTTGTCCACCGTGGCGGTGGTGAAGCGCGAAACAAACGGCTGGACGTGGCCGCTGTTTATGACAGGTTATATGACCGCGCTGGCGTGGATTGTGACCTTCGCCGTGTTTCATATCGGGCTGGCGATGGGCTGGGGCGTGCGCTGACAGAGTGATTAAAACAAGCCCAACAAGTGCGCCGACACGCGCCGCAGACATTGATTTGGCTCTGCGACTGACTTATGTTTCGCTGGCGTGGATGCTGGTGGAAGGCGGCGCGGCCGTGTGGCTGGGAGCAAAGTCGCGCAGCCTGCTGCTGGAAGGTTTCGGGCTGGACAGCGTGCTGGAGATGGCGAGCGCGGGCGTTCTGCTGTGGCGTCTGCGCGTGGAGGCTTATGGCACAGCTTCCGAAGCAAAGATTGAGGAGGCGGAGCGGCGGGCCGCGCGGCTTGTGGGGTTTGGTTTGTATGCGCTGGCACTCGGCATTGTGGCCGGGGCGGGCTATGGACTGATTGCCCACCATCAAACCAACACGCGCGAAAGCGTGTGGGGCATCGCCATTGGACTTGTCGCCAAAGTCGGCATGCCGATACTGGCCGGCATGAAGCTCAAAGTCGCCGCGCGATTGAACTCCCGCGCCCTGCGCGCGGATGCGATGGAGGCGATCACCTGCGGCTATTTATCCATCGTGCTGATTGCAGGCTTAGCCGTCACCCGGCTGCTTGGCTGGTGGTGGCTGGACAGCATCGCATCGCTGGCTTTGGTGCCGCTTCTTATCAAAGAGGGCCGCGAGGCAGTCACCGGCGAGTGCCACTGCAAGGAGAACGCGAGTGCAATTGGAGAGCCATTCCGTTGATTGGCAGCAGATCGCGGCGTTAACCATTGTCGCCGTGGCGGCGTTCTTTGTGCTGAAGCGCCTGTGGGGGCAGATCATGGCATTTCGGTCGCGACCTGCGCGGCGCAAGCCATCCAAAAACACCCCTGCCAAAGCCCAAACTCCGCGCCCGCAGCCGCTGATCCAAATCCAAACTGCCCCGCCACGCCATATGAAACGCCCCCCTACAGACGAGAAACACCCATGACTTTACCGGAACACTCCATCGCGGGCGGCTGGCTGGGAACCTATGCCTATGGCGGCATTGAATCCCGGCAGCCGCCCGTGCGCTTTGAAGCGACATGGACGATGCAAAGCGACGACGGACGCTTTTCCGGCCCTGTCCTGGATGACGGGGCATTGGGAGAGGCAGACACCGACGGCATGCAGACCGGACGTCAGGTGGCGTTCACCAAAGTCTATGTCAATCAATCCAGCTCCTACACTCATCCCATCGCCTATGAAGGCACGCTGTCCGAGGACGGCACGACCGTTGCAGGCACGTGGCGTCTTTCCCGCATTTCCGGCACCTGGGATGCCCGCCGCCTGTGGTCCGAAGGCAGCAGCGCCGCCCGCGCGGAAACCGGGGCCGAAGCCGCCTCCACGCGCGAGCTGGTCAGCGCGCCATGAACGAAACCCCGTTTCTGCTGGCATTGGGCTGGGGACTTGCGGGTGGCTTTTCCCACTGCATCGGCATGTGCGGCGTGTTCGTGATCTCTTACGCGGGCATGCCGGACAAGGGCGCGCCGCGCCATATTCACCCCGAACGGCACGTCTTATTTCATGGCGGACGGTTATTTTCCCTCACATTGCTTGGCGCGCTGGCAGGGACGGTCGGCAACATTACGCGCGGGTGGGCGCAGGCGCAAGGGCTGCTGAGCATCGCGGCGGGCGTGCTGCTGCTGGGCCTGGCGCTGGGCTTTGCGGGCATCTGGCCCTGGTTTAAGATACCCGAACCGGATGTGCTGGGCGCAGGCGGCGGCGTTCTGCGCCGCGCCTTTGTGCGGGTTTTGCGCTCCCAGACCCGCCTCAAACCCCTCCTGACCGGCATGTTTGTCGGCCTTCTTCCCTGCATGCTGACCTACCAAGCCCTGATTGCAACCTTGACTTTGGGTGCCAAAAGCGGTGCGCTGTTGATGCTGCTGTTTGGGCTGGGGACAGTCCCCGGCCTGCTGACCCTGGGCTTGTTCGGCAATGCGATCCTCGGCGGGCGGCTGATGAGCACGATCTTTCGCACGCGCATGACCCAGATTTCCGCTTTGCTGATGGCGGCTTTGGGCGCGTCTTTTATCTGGCGCGGCGTGCAGGGGTTGTAAAAGCGCGCGCCATGCGCAGGCTCCCAGCCCCCGCTGGGCAAGACACCCCTCACCACTCCGCCCCTAAGTTCTGGGGAGCCAGAACCTACCCCCGGCCCCTCCCGCCTTCCAGGTCTGCCAGTGCAGGAACGGGAAGGGAGAAGAAAGGTCTCTCCTCTTCCTCACCCTCGCCCGCTCACGCACTGGCGTGCCCGGAGGGCTGCACTGGCAGGCCCGGAAGTTGCCCGGAGGGCTGCACTGGCAGGCCCGGAGGGGCGGGAGAGGGTCAGGCGCGAAGCGCCGGGGTGAGGGCTGTCCTAAGTAACCGTGAGGGCTGTCCTAAGTAACCGTGAGGGCTGTCCTACTCTTGCTCCCCAGCATTGGGGCGGGAGGGTTCTCTTAACGGCTTCCCAGAGGCGTTGCTAGGGCTGATTATAGGCGTTGCAAGCGCATACCAACGACGGAAGAAAACGTTCCGTCGTTGGTACGCGCTTACCACGCGCTTAATCAGCCTCTGCTGCGCCTCTGCTGCGCTTGAAACAATCAGCGCCAAACCGACTGAAATTGGGCGGTTCCATCAAACCGCCCCCGCAATTGGGAATGAGGCGGGTATAATAACACACAGTGCCGAGTTTTCACGCCTTACTTGTGGGGCAGATCCCGGCTGAGGAACAGCACATTTGAAACCAAGCACCATGACCTCGGAAGAAAAGCGCGATGCGATTGTCGCGGCAGCCGAGGATAAAAAAGCCAACTATGTTACGCCAATCGACCTGCGCGGGCAGACCATTATCACCGACTTCTTTGTGATTTGCTCGGGCACGTCCAATATTCACATTCGCTCTATTGCCGACGGCATCATGGAAGCGATGGAAAAGGCCGGAGTGCGCCAAAACCGCAAGGAAGGCTACAGCGAAGCCACCTGGATTATTTTGGATTACGGCGACAGCATCGTCCATGTGATGGCGGAAGACGAACGCGGCTACTACAATCTGGAAAAGCTCTGGGCATCGCGGGCGTCCGCGCAGGACGAGGATGAGATGGGGGACGCCGCTGCCGCAGACACGGCTCCCGCAGCGGAGGCGGAGGATGCCGTCGCCGTCTGACCCGCAGGGGCCGTCGCCGCGCCCGCCGCGCCCTGTGCCGCCGGGGCGTCCTGTGCCGCCCCTCGCCACGCGCAGCGCGGACGATGAGGAAGCCGAGCGGCTTTTGACGCGGGCGAATATCCAGCTTCGCCGGGGCGTGACGGCGGATGCGGAAGCGGCCGTGCATGGTTTGCTTGCGAGGCGGCCCCAAGATGCCGGGGCGTGGGAGCTTTTGGCGGACATTCGCCTGACGCGGGGCGATCTGCCGGGCGCGCAGGACGCGCTGAAAAAGTCACTGGCGGCGCAGCCGGGCCGGGCGACGGCGGAAATAAAACTTGGCAAGGCGGCCTTGCAGGCATCCGAGCGGGAGCGCATGCAGACCATGGGCATGGCGTATGCGGCCTCCGATGCCTCATTGGTTCGTTTCGGCGGGGGCAGTGGGCGCGGGGGGCAGTGGGCGGCGGTCGGCTCGGCCCTGATCCCCGGCCTGGGGCAGTATGTCAATGGCGAAGTCGTCAAGGGCATTGTCGTGGCCTCGGTGTATTTCCTTAGCCTATTGCTGCTGTCTCTGTTGCCGGACACGCAAAATCTGCTGCATTCGGTGGCGGGCGTGGCTGCCGGAGGGCATGCGCGGCGCGGGGGGCCTGCAGGGAGCGGCGGGGTCGGCATCCTGGTCGTGCTGCTTTTTCTGGTGATGACAGCGGCCTGGGTGTACGGCATTGTGGATGCGACCCTGGCTGCCCGGCGCGCGGCGGCACCGGCCAAAAACAGCGGATGGCAGCCGTAGCGAATGCAGCGCATGTTTTGAAGAGGCCCCCCCGCCTAAGTTCTGGGGAGCATGAGCAGAGCAGGAAAAGAGCATAGCCACTGCATACTCTTTCTCTGGCTCCCCAGAACTTAGGCGGGGGGCCTTCCAGCGAGTGCTGATACAGTTGATGAACAGCGGTTTTTCGCAGTCCCCTTTTACTTTCACTCGCAAAGGATACACACGCACCATGACGGTTTACTTTAAGACGCGCCCTATTTGGCACCGGCTGGGACGCGGCGGGGCGGCAGTAATGCTTGCAGCGCTCGCCACGGGACTGGCAGGCTGCGGCGGCGTGAGCGGCGGCAACACCAGCGCGGCGCGCGTGCGCGCGATTAATGCCGCCGTCAATGCGGGCACGGCAAACATTCTGGTCAACGGCGCATCGGCGAACGGGGATCAGCAGGCATTCACCCCGTCGGCGGTCAGCCCCTATTTGTACATCTCCGGGGACCGGCCGTCATCGTTTTCGTACAACACGTCCGTGGTGCCGCCGACCGACGTGCTGCCGCCTACTATTCCCAACCTGACACTCAGCAACGGCCAGTTTTACTCGGTCTTTTTGATCGGGCGCGTGGACGTGTCCCCGGCAAAGGCCGCGCCGGGCGTGAAGACCAGCAATGACCCTCGGTTTCTGCAAGTCGTGGTCACCAAAGACAGCCATGACGCCCCCGCCGGCGGCAGCGCCCTGGTGCGCGTCGTGGACGCCGCTCCCGATGGCGGCGCGGTAGATGTGTTCGTCAACGGCAAAGCATTGGCATCGTACAGCCGCCTCGCGTTTCAAGAGCCGACCACGGACTTTCTGTCCGCGCCGTATGTGAACGTTCCCGCAGGGACATTGTCCGTGCAGGTCAACCAGACAGGGACGGCCGCCCCGCTGTTCGCGCCGGTCAGCGTTCCAGTCTCTGCAGGCAAGACCTATACACTACTCTTTACGCAGCCCACAGTGGGCACGTCGGCAACAACGACTGGCGGCACAACGACCGCGCCGACATTCGGCCTGCAGACGATTGAAGACAACGGGTAATTTTGGATCGAACAGGGGCATATCCTCTGCCCCTGTGCTGTAGCCAACTATGGCCTCACCTCAGTTCTTGATTATCGCTGGGGCCAATGGTGCCGGCAAGTCCTCCAGTGCCCAAGCGGTTCTTCCTGCGTCGGTACTTTATATCAACGCGGACGATATTGCCAAGTCGCTGCCCGGCGAAGCCAGCTCCGCTAGAGATGTCTGGGCGGGGCGTCTGCTATTGGCCGAATGGCAGCAGCTTGAGGCGCGGCGGGCTGACTTCGCCATTGAAACCACGCTTGCAAGCCGTGCTCTGGCGAGCCGGGTCGCTCGTCTCCAAGAAGAGGGATACCAGTTCCACCTGATATTTTTCTGGCTGTCAAGCCCTGACCTTGCGGCGGCGCGCGTGGCTGAGCGGGTGCGCCGAGGCGGGCATGCCATCCCTCCAGAAACGATTCTACGCCGCTACCAAGTGGGCCTGCGGCACTTCTTGCATCTCTACTCGCCGATGGCGGACACCTGGCGGGTCTTTGACAACTCGCGCATGGGCGAGACGCGCCTGGTGGTGACGGGGCAAAGACGGCAGGTGCAGACCGTCTCTGAGCCGCAAATATGGAAACAGATCACGGAGGCAAACGATGGCGAGTGAGAGTGACAAGCTACTGGCTCGTGAGGAAATGGCGCGGCGGCTGAGCAGCGACACCTTTCTCACAACGGCGATCAATGCGGCGGTGCGTGCGGCAGTGCGCGATCACAAGCAGGCAGGGAACCCGGTCGCAGCCTGGGTGGAGGGGCGCGTTGTCATCGTGGCTCCCGAAGACATTCAAATCCCCGGCGACGCGGCGGCAGATGCCGCCTTGATCAGCGCGAGTTTGCAAGTGAAAGCGTAACAGCCTTCATCGGCAAGCCGCATGATTATGGGGCAGTGAACAAATAGTTATCTCAAACGGTTTGACACAGAAACAGGGCGGCACCCAATGGGTGCCGCCCTGTTTTGCGCGCAGAGTTATTTGGCCTGGGACAGCGTCTCAAACTCGGCATCGGTCAGCGACACTTGGGCCGCGCCGATGTTTTCTTCCAGATGCGCCACCGACGATGTGCCGGGGATGGGCAGCATCACCGGGGAGCGCTTGAGCAGCCAGGCCAGGGCAAGCTGCGCGATGGTGGCGTCGTGGCTCTTGGCCGCCGTGTCCAGCACGCCGCCGGGCCGGGCCAGGTCGCCTGCCGCAATAGGAAACCAGGGAATAAAGCCCAGGTTGTTTTTCTCGCAGTACTCCAATGCCTCCTCGGACTGACGGTTGCTGAGGTTGTACAGGTTCTGGGTAGAAACAATGGGGACAATCTTGCGCGCGTCGTCTATGTCTTGGGCGGACACTTCGGACAGGCCGATGTGGCGGATTTTGCCGGCGTCCTGCATCGTCTTGAGCGCGCCCAGGGTTTCTTCTTTGGGCACTTTGGCATCAAAGCGGTGCAGTTGATACAAATCAATCGCGTCTAATTTGAGGCGGCGCAGGCTCATCTCTACGCACTGAGTGAGGTACTCGGGACGACCTACGGGCAGCCACTGGTCCGGCCCTTGACGGGTTAGGCCGCCTTTGGTGGCAATCACCAAGCCTTTGGGGTATGGGTAGAGGGCCTCGGCGATAATATCTTCCGACACGGAGGGACCATACGAGTCCGCCGTGTCTATGAAGTTGATGCCGAGTTCAACGGCGCGGCGCAGAACGCGGACGCACTCGGCGCGGTCGGCGGGTTCGCCCCAGATGCCTTTGCCGGTGATGCGCATGGCCCCAAAGCCCAAGCGGTTGACGGTCAGGTCGCCGCCGAGGGTAAATGTGCCGGATGCCGCGGCATTCGGCGGGGTGGCAGTTGCTGTCATGTGTTTAGCCTTTCCGATGCAAAAAGTTACGAGTGCTTGAACAGAAAGATGGAGGTAATCGTTCCTCGTTGGGTGTACCCATTGTGCCCGTGAATAAAAAAGATTTGCAAAAAAACGGCAAAGTCAGGAACAATACCATGCGCCCTTTTGTTAGGAACATTGACAACAGCGCACTCAAGGAATATAATAAACGAGTGCAGGGTTCATCACAACACAGACACCAACAACTTAAACACACTCTCGGGAGGCAGCAATTCATATGGGCAAAACAGTAGGTATTGACTTAGGAACGACAAACTCAGTCGTCGCGGTGCTGGAAGGCGGCGAGCCAACCGTGATCGCAAACGCGGAAGGCGCGCGCACCACGCCGTCCATCGTCGGGTTCACCAAGACCGGCGAGCGGTTGGTGGGCAATGCCGCCAAGCGTCAGGCCGTGGTCAACCCCGACCGCACGGTGATCTCCATCAAGCGTAAGATGGGCACCAATGATAAAGTCACCATTGACGGCACCAATTACACGCCGGAGCAAATCTCGGCGATGATCCTGCAGAAGCTCAAGACCGACGCCGAAGCATATCTGGGCGAGAAGGTAGACCAGGCCGTGATCACGGTTCCGGCCTACTTCAACGACGCACAGCGCACTGCGACCAAAGACGCGGGCAAGATTGCGGGCCTGAACGTCCTGCGCATCATCAACGAGCCGACTGCGGCGGCGCTGGCGTATGGCCTGGACAAAAAGAAGAACGAAACCATTCTCGTCTACGACCTGGGCGGCGGGACATTTGATGTCTCCGTGCTGGACGTGGGGGATGGCGTGTTTGAAGTGCGCTCCACGGCGGGCGACACGCGGCTGGGCGGCGATGACTTTGACCAACGGATCGTGGACTTCGCCGCCGATGAGTTCAAGAAGGAGCAGGGGATCGATCTGCGCAAGGACAAGCAGGCCATGCAGCGTCTGCGCGAGGCGGCGGAGAAGGCCAAGATTGAACTCTCCAATGTGGTGACGACCAACATTAATCTGCCCTTTATCACAGCCGATGCGGAAGGGCCGAAGCACCTGGATGTCACCCTTTCGCGGGCGAAGTTCGACGACCTGACCCGCGACTTGGTGGCGCGCACCGAAGAGCCGTTCAAGCGCTCGCTGGCCGATGCGGGCATTGAAGCTAAGGACGTGGATGAGATTATCCTGGTCGGCGGCTCCACGCGCATTCCGGCCATTCAAGACCTGGTGAAGCGGCTGGGCGGCGGCAAAGAACCCAATCGCAGCGTGAACCCGGATGAAGTCGTCGCCATCGGCGCGGCCATTCAGGCGGGCGTTTTGGGCGGCGAAGTCAAAGACGTTGTGCTTTTGGACGTCACGCCATTGTCGCTGGGCATTCAGACACTCGGCGACATGTTCACCAAGCTGATTGATCGCAACACGACGATCCCGACGCGCAAGTCGGAGACATTCTCCACCGCCGCCGACGGCCAAACAGCGGTAGACGTGGTGGTGTACCAGGGCGAACGGCAGCTCGCGAGCCAGAACAAGCTGCTGGGGCGGTTCCAATTGACCGGCATTCCCCCGGCCCCGCGCGGCGTTCCGCAGGTGGAAGTGACGTTTGACATTGATGCCAACGGCATTGTCAACGTGTCCGCCAAAGACCGCGCCACCAGCAAAGAGCAGCGCATCACCATCTCCGGCGCGGGCACTCTGGACAAGAGCGACGTGGAGCGCATGGTGCGCGAGGCCGAGGAGCATGCCGCCGACGATGCGCAAATCCGCGAGAAAGCCGAAGTGCGCAACCAGGCTGACCAGTCGGTCTACCAGACCGAGCGCTTGCTCAAAGATCTGGGAGACAAAGTCCCCGCCGACGAGAAGGCGAGTGTCGAGACCGCCATCCAGAACGTCAAGAACGCGATGGACGCCGACGACACCCCGCGCCTGAAGACGGCAGCCGAAGAGTTGCAGCAGGCCTCGTATAAGCTCAGCGAGATCTTGTACAAGCAGACCGCGGATGGCGCGGGAGCGAACGGCACGGGCGGCGGCGATGGCTACCAGCCCGGCGCGGCCCCCGGCGATGCTGAGCATGGCGCAGGGGCGCATGCGTCGGATGACGTAATTGATGCCGAGTTCAAAAGCGAATAGGCCAATTGGGAAGGCGAGGCAGTGTGCCCCGCCTTCCCACCAACCCACACCCCAATGGAGGAAAACTGATTATGGCAAACATCGTTCGTTTCGATCCTTTTGAGGACATGGCGCGCTTGCAGCGCGAAGTCAATCGCCTCTTTGAGACCAATGAGCGCGGCAGCGGCCTGGTGCGCGGCACTGCCGAACACGCCTCCACGCGTATCTGGGCGCCCGCCGTGGACATCGCCGAAGACCAGAACGAGATTGTGGTCAAAGCCGAGCTGCCCGGCCTCAAGCAAGAAGATATTGACATTGAATTGACCGGCGACACGCTGACAATCAAAGGCGAGCGCAAGTTTGACGACACGGAGCGCAAAGACAGCTACGTGCGCATCGAGCGGGCGTATGGCGCGTTCCAGCGCTCGTTTACGATTGGCGTCCCCGTGCAGAACGAGGCTGTCAGCGCGTCCTACAAAGACGGCGTGCTGGAAGTGCATCTGCCCAAGTCCGAGGCGACCAAGCCCAAGAAAGTTGTTGTCTCCGCAGGCTGATTGGGACCCAAAGAAGGCGGCACGGGATACCCGTGCCGCCTTTTTTTGCGTGGGTTACGCAGGCTTTTCGTCTGGAATCAGCCCCTGATGCTTTGCTTCCTCTTTGACGGTGCCCAGCGCTTCGGTGATCGCGTCCTGCGCCGCGCCTTTGGCGGTGTCCAGGGCATCGTGCGCGGCGCTGCCCGCTGTCGCGGCCACGATGCTGACTTTGGACGCGATTTCGGTGGCGGTGTCCTGTGCTTTGTGCGCAAGCTGGTCGCGCGTATCGCCCATCCACTCGTTTTCCTGGCGCGACTCGGGGACAAGCGCGCCGATGAGTGCGCCGAGCGCCAGGGCGACCAGGCCGAGGGCGAGCGGATTATGTTCCAGCAGGCGCCCAAACACGCCGCTGTCTTGTGAGTTGTCCATGCGAATATTCCTTCCATCAAACTATCAAGATGCGCTGGTGCCCTGGCCCGAACTCTTCAGGAACCGGGCCAGCAGGATGCCGAGCAGAGTGGCGATTGTCAGGAACACGGCTGGCTGTCGCCGCGCAAAGTCTTCCGTATCGCTGAGGATTTCTTCAATTTCTTTCTGATGCACCGTTTCGGAGAGCTTGGTGATGCGCTGCGCGAGACTGTCGGCGAGCACGCTGCCGCCGGGCTGTCCCTGGTCGCGCAGTGTGGCCGCCGATTGGGTCAGCATCTGGGCGACATCGCCGAGGCCGGTCGCGACGCGCTCTTTCTGGCCGGTCAATGCGCCGCGAAACTGGGTGCGTCCCAGTTCCCAGACCTGATTGACTTTCTGCTGGCCTTGCTGAACCGCCTGCTGGGCTTGTTCTTTGACTTGCTGCGTTTGCTGCTTTGCTTTGTCGGCGACTTGTTCGGTCAGCGGCGGCGATGTATGGGTGTCGGTGTCGGGCATCTTGGGTCTCCTTGAGAGGCATCGGCGGCGTGCTGTGCTGTTGATCGCTCACTACGCTACCTTGTTTCTCGTTTTTACCCACTCCTGCCCAGAATAAACGATGTGCGCAAGAAAGAAGCGCCGATGTTGTCAAGGCTTTGCTTCGGCGTGTTAAGCGTGTTCCAACGACGGAACAATTTCTTCCGTCGTTGGTATGCCGTAGGATAGCTTTGGCAAGGCGTGTGCAATGGGTTTGCAAAGAAGTTTCTCTCTCGGCTTCACACGTCCGGGAACTCCATACGCACCAAATGCGTTAATTAGATTGACAGCACCATACTCAAGTCGGCGAAAGAGAGAACGCGCATGGCGGTTGATTACAAAGATTACTATCAAATCCTGGGACTGCCCAAAACGGCGACCGATAAAGAGATCAAGTCGGCGTACCGCAAGCTGGCACGCCAGCACCACCCGGATGTGAATGCGGGCAACAAAGCCGCCGAAGACAAGTTTAAAGAAATCGGCGAGGCGTATGACGTGCTGTCCGATGCCGACAAGCGCTCCAAATACGACCAATATGGCGACCAATGGAAAGCGGTCTCGCAGGGCGGCGGGGCGCGGCCCGGCGGCCCGGCCTATGGAGGCGGCGGCTACACGGAGCAGGATTTCGGCGGGGCGGGCGGCATTGACGACTTCTTGTCGTCGCTGTTCGGCGGGGCAGGCCCGGCGGGGCATGGCAGCTTCGGCGGCTTTAATCGGGGCGGCACAAGCGCGGCGCGTCCGCAGCAGGATGTGGAGTACCCGGTGGAGATTACGCTGGAAGAGGCGTACAAAGGCGCAACCCGGTCGTTCACAATCAGCCTGCCGGAGACGTGCGGACGCTGCAACGGGGCGGGCGCAATACCAAGCGGCAAAAACAAGCCCTGCGCGATGTGCGGCGGCACGGGAAAGACCAAAGGCGGGCGCGGCTTTTTCGGCAGCAACACGTGTCCGCAATGCGGCGGCACGGGGCAGGCATTGGAAGAGTGCCCGCAGTGTCATGGCGAAGGCCAGGTGACCAAGCAAAAGAAGCTCTCGGATGTTAAAATCCCGGCGGGCGTGGCGGATGGGCAGCGTATTCGGCTGGCCGGTCAGGGCGCGAGTGGCGGCGACCTGTATTTGAAGATCAAAGTCAAAGAGAACGCCAAGTTTGAGCGTCAGGGCGACGACCTGACCACGGATTTTGATGTGCCGTATACGGTCGCCGCATTGGGCGGCGAGGCCGGCGTGGAAACGTTTGACGGGCGCAAGACGCTCAATATTCCCGCAGGCACGCAAAGCGGGCAGAAGTTTCGCTTGACCGGCCAGGGCATGCCTGTGCTCAAAAGCAAGGGCGCAAGCAAAGGCAACTTGTACGCACGCACCCGCCTATCCGTGCCCAAAGACCTATCGCCGCGCGAAAAAGAGATGCTGACCGAGCTTGCCAAATTGCGCCAGGACGCCATCAAAGTCGGGGGATGATAAGAGATGACCCTCACCAAAGACAAAGACGAGCCGATTTATACTATTAGCATCGCCGCAAAGCTCGTGCGGCCCGTGCATCGGATCGCCCCGCACGACGGCGAGCAGGCGAAGCCGATCCATGCGCAAACGCTGCGCATGTACGACCGAATGGGCCTGGTCAAGCCGCGCAAAGTGGGCAAGAACAGGTTCTATTCCGACCGAGACATTGAACGACTGCAGCAGATACAGCACTTCACGCAGGATATTGGGATCAATCTTAAAGGCGTGGAGTATATCTTTGCCCTGATGGACCAATTGCAGCAGAGGGAAGCGACTGACGAGCGTCTGGACACATTGCTCAGCGCCGTGGAAGCGAGCCTGCGCGACTGGTCACAGGTCAGGGACAACGAGGAGTAAACCATTATGTTTGAAAAGTTTACCGAGCGAGCGCGGGAGCTGGTGCAGGCCGCGCAAAACATTTTAGTGCGCTACAAACATACGCAATTGGACACCGAGCATTTATTGCTCGCCATGCTGGAGCAAAACGACGGCATCGCCATGCAGGTCTTGCAACAACTGGGCGTGGATATTCGCGCGCTGACCAAGAACGTGGAAGACACATTGGCCCGCGCCCCTAAAGTCCAGTATGCCGACACCACCGCGCAGGTGTATATTACGCCGCGCATCAAGATGGTCTTTGAGCTGGCGCGCGAAGAAGCGCAGCGGCTTCAGGACGAATACATTGGGGTGGAGCATCTCTTGCTTGGGCTGATTAAAGAAGCCGACGGCGGCGCGGCGCGTCTTCTCAAAGCCGAGCGCGTGGACGAGGAAAAAGTCTATCGGTCGCTGCAAAGCATTCGTGGGAATGCGCGCGTGACGGACGAAAACCCCGAAGAAAAGTACCGGATGCTGGAGCGTTTCTCCCGCGACCTCACCCAGCTTGCGCGGGAAGACAAAATAGACCCCGTGATTGGGCGCGAAGAAGAGATCAAGCGGACTATTCAGATACTTTCGCGGCGCACCAAGAACAACCCTGTGCTGATTGGCGATCCGGGCGTGGGAAAGACCGCCATTGCCGAGGGCCTCGCGTTGAAGATTGCCAAAGGCGATGTGCCCGAGAACCTCAAAGGCCGCCGGCTTCTTGCCCTTGACATGGGCGCGCTGGTGGCGGGCAGCAAGTTTCGGGGCGAGTTTGAAGAGCGTCTCAAAGGGGTCATGGACGAAGTGCGCAAAGCGCAAGGGCAGATTGTCTTGTTCTTAGACGAGCTGCACACGGTGGTCGGCGCGGGCGCGGCGGAGGGCGCGATGGACGCCAGCAATATGCTCAAGCCTGCGCTTGCCCGAGGCGAGCTGCAATGCATCGGCGCAACCACGCTGGATGAGTACAGAAAGAACATTGAAAAAGACCCTGCTTTGGAGCGGCGCTTCCAGCCCATTGTGGTCGGCGAGCCTTCGGTGGCCGATACCATTCTTATTCTCCAGGGCCTCAGAGATAAGTACGAGGCGCACCACAAAGTCAAGATTGCCGACAGCGGAATTGTCGCTGCCGCCGAGCTTTCGCATCGGTACATTACAGAGCGGTTCCTGCCGGACAAAGCCATTGACCTCATTGATGAAGCGGCATCCAAGATACGCATTGAAGCCAGCAGCATGCCCGATGATATTAAAACAATGGAAGCACAGCTTGCCAAACTCATGCAGGAAGGCCGCGCCGCCGCCGACAGCCGGGACTACGAAAAGGCCGCCCGCCTGCGGGACGAAGAAGTGGCCCTGCGCAAGGGCTTCACCGAGCGGCGCGAGAGCTGGTTTCGCGACCAGGGCGTGGACAGTGTCGTGGACGAGCATGATATTGCCGAGTTGATTTCCAAAGCGACCGGCATTCCCGCCACCCGCATGTTTGAGGAAGAGGCTGAAAAGCTGCTGGCGATGGAAGAAACCCTGCACGAGCGCGTTGTCGGGCAGCAGGTGGCGATTGAAGCGGTCAGCGAAGCCATACGCCGCGCGCGGGCCGGTTTGAAAGACCCCAATCGCCCCATCGGTTCCTTTCTGTTCTTGGGGCCAACAGGGGTCGGCAAGACCGAGCTGGCCCGTGCCCTCGCCGAGTTCCTGTTTGATGACCCGGATGCGATGGTGCGTATTGATATGTCCGAGTACATGGAGAAGCATTCGGTCGCGCGTCTCATCGGCGCCCCGCCCGGCTATGTCGGCTACGATGAGGGCGGTCAGTTGACCGAGGCCGTGCGCCGCCGTCCGTATCGGGTTGTACTATTGGACGAAATAGAAAAAGCCCACCCGGACGTGTTCAACATTCTATTGCAGCTGTTAGACGCAGGACGGCTCACGGACAGCGCAGGCCGCACTGTGGACTTCAAGAATACGGTCGTGATTATGACCTCCAACATCGGCAGCCAGCATATTGAAGCCATGCCTATTAATAGTTCTCAGCACGAGCAGGAGAACTTGTACGACAAGATGAAAACGCGCGTCATGGGCGACCTGAAGCTGCACTTTCGGCCCGAGCTGCTGAACAGAATCGACGAGATTATCGTCTTCCATGCGCTCAACCCGGCCCAGATTACGCAGATTGTGGACTTGCTGCTGGCGGGAACACGCAAGCTGCTCGCCGACCGCAAGATGAACCTGGAAGTTTCGCAAAGCGCGAAGGAACTGATTGCCGAAACCGGCTTTGATCCTCTCTACGGCGCGCGTCCGCTCAAGAGAACCATTCAAAGAATGGTGGAGAACCCCATCTCATCAGGCATTTTGCGCCGCGAGTTCCGCGAGGGCGACACCATTGTGATTGACAGTGACGGCGAAAAGATCATGGCCCGCCTGAAAGTTCCTCTTCACGGCGAAGTGGGTGCGGCGGCTTAGCGTATCTCCCCTGCCCTCTCGCTCTTTGCGGGAGGGCTTTTTTAGTTTCTGCCACTGGTATAATTCAAACACCATGGTTTCTCAAGAACGCATTCAGGAAGTGGTCAACTCTATCGCCCAGCAGTTTAGGCCCGACAAGATTATCTTGTTTGGCTCCTATGCGTATGGCACTCCCAATGAAGACAGTGATGTAGACTTGCTGGTTGTGATGCCCGCCGACGAGCGGGATCGTAAAAAGTCGATAGCTATTCGTACTGCTGTGCAAATAGAGTTTCCTTGCGACTTGCTTGTTTATGATCCGCAGTACTTGCGGCAACGGTGCAACACGAGAGATTGGTTTGTGCGCGAGATTGTTGATAAAGGACAGGTGCTGTATGACGGAAGAAACACAGAAATGGGTTAATCGCGCCGAAGAAGATTGGACTTCGCTTAATGGCCTGCTTCGTCTCCGCAAAAGCGCCAATTTCAACAATGTTTGTTTTCATGCGCAGCAATGCGTAGAGAAATATCTCAAGGCGCGTTTGATTGAAGCCGACATTGTTTTTCCCAAAACCCACGACCTTATCGCTCTTCTCGCGCTGGTTCTGCCTGTGGAGCCGCTATGGAGTGTCCTTGACCTAGCCCTGCTTACATTAAATCCTTACGGCGTTGCCATTCGGTATCCTGACGATGAGGCGACCCGCGAGGATGCAAAAGAAGCTCGCAAACTTTGCGCGGGAGCCCGCGCGGTGATCCGCCCTTCTTTGGGATTGAGCATATAAACACCAGCGCCCAGCAGTTTAGGCCCGACAAGATTATCCTGTTCGGCTCCTATGCGTATGGCACTCCCAATGAAGACAGTGATGTAGACTTGCTGGTTGCGATGCCCGCCGACGAGCGGGATCATAAAAAGTCGGTGGCAATTCAACGCGCGGTGCGGTTTGGATTTCCTTGCGACCTATCACCAACCACGGTGTTGAGTTTCGCTATCCCGGACGCGATGCAACTCCCAAAGACGCGGAAGCTGCGCAGAAGATATGTGCCGAAGTCCGTGCGGTTATTCGTCCTGCGCTGGGTTTGAACGACTAGAACGCGCACACGCATACGGGCCGGGAGAAGTTGTTTCTCCCGGCCCTGTTTTTATGCCTAACCCGGCGTTTCCTCGGTTAGGTTTGGCAATTGTTGCGGGTATATGGGGCAGGCGCTTGCAGTTTCTTGGCAAAGAAACACGGGCAGCGCCGCTTTGTTTCTCTTAGAAAGAATAAACACCATGTTTATGCGCATCGATCAATTGCAAGTTGACCTTCCCAAGAATGTTGACCCCGATCCCGCTGCTGCCGCCGCTGTGCAGGAGCTGATGGGCGGGCGGTTTGGCGAAATGTCCACGCTGAACAACTATATGCATCAGTCGTTTAATATGCGTGGGCGCGAGGAAATCCGGCCTTTTTACGATTTGGTGGCAAGTATCACGGCGGAAGAGTTTGGGCATGTAGAGCTTGTTGCCGCCACTATCAACCTTTTGCTCAATGGCGGCGAACCCGATGGCGCGACGCCCAAAGATTCGCCGCTGACCAAGCTGAACGGCGGCAATGGCATCCGGCATCAGTTTATCAACAATGGGAACAGCTCGCTGGTCGCCAATTCTTTGGGTGCGCCGTGGCAGGGCGATTACGTGTTTAGCAGCGGCAACTTGGTTCTGGATATGCTGCATAACTTCTTCCTAGAGAGCGGCGCGCGCATGGGCAAATTGCGCGTGTACGAGAGCAGCACCAACCCTGTTGTCAAGCGCTTGTGCGGCTATCTGCTGACCCGTGGCGGGGTGCATCAACTGGCTTATACAGTGGCTTTGGAAAAACTGACGGGGGTGAGCGTTCCCAAGATGCTTCCTATCCCGGACATCTCCAATACCAAAATCCCTGAGACGAAGGAGTTTCACGATAAGAACCTGCACGCCATATTGTATCGGTTCAGCGACAGCGACTACCAGCGCCTGAGCGAAGTATTCAATGGTACCCACCCGGAAGATGGCACTCCGCTGAGCGTTGTGGATGGGCACCCGCAGGGGCATCCGCTGGCCGACCTGAAACCCGCTCCGGCTAGCGGCATTCCCTCGTTTGATATGGGCGAGATGCAGGAAATCGTGTCGCGCCTGATGAAGGGCAACGATTACAGCAAACTGGACGATGCGATGGCGGCGATGAACACCAAGTCCGATGGCGCAGCCGACGGTTACACGCCTGTTGTCGGCACGGATGTCAAAGTTTCCTAGCAAGGCTCCTTTCTAGCCCCCGCCTCAGGGATATGAGGCAAAGATAAGCCCTTTGGCTTGCGCTTTAACGCAGGCCAAAGGGCTTTTTCTTGCTCCTTGCGTCCCAGAGCGGGGGGCGAGGAGTGCCTCGGCCCCGGCAGATAAAACGCCCAGAGACTGCCCTTGCGGCGGACGGGATCACGGGGCTAAAACAGGCTGAGCTGCAAAGGGTGCGTGTGGGGAGACCAGACAGCCGACGGCTTGTCGCGGCGGGCCACGTCAAACACGACCGGGCAGTTTGTCTCAACCGCCACGGTGGCCTGGGCGTAGCCCAGCGCAAGTTTCGGAGTGTTGTTTTCTTTGCTGAGATGTGCCAGCCAGACTGTGTGCGGGCCGTGGTTGAGGGCATGCTCGCACAGCAGGGCGACGGCGGCCTCATTGGACAGGTGCCCGTGGTCGCCTAAAATCCGGGCTTTCAGGTAGCCGGGGTAGTCGCCTGCCCGCAGCCGATGCACGTCATGGTTTGCTTCAAGCACCAGCAGATGCGCGCCACGGATGGCATGACGCATGGTTTCCGTGACATGGCCCGCATCGGTGATATGGCTGATCTTCTGGCCCGTCGGCGCATGACGAATATTGATGCCCACAGGGTCGGCGGCATCGTGGGGAATGGAAAAGGTCTCTATGGCGAGGTCGCCCGCCGTCCACCGGTCGCCGACGGGCAGGACAACATGGGGAGAATCGGTGCGCCGGGCGTAAATGGCCCGCAGCGTGCGGTCGTTTGCGATCAGAGGAACCCCGTGCCGCTTGGACAGCGCATGGGCGCTTTGAATATGGTCCGCATGCTCGTGGGTGACAACAACCGCGCTCAGGTCGGCGGGAACCAGGCCTTGCAGGAGCAGCGCGGCGGTCAGCTTGCGCATGGGAATGCCCGCATCCAACAGAATGGCGACCGCGCCCGCGCGCACCAAAGTCGCATTGCCGCTGGAGCCGCTGGCGAGCGCCTGCACGCGCAGTGAGGGAGAACTCATGCGTATAGTGTACCCAATCGGGGCAGTCGAGGGCCGTTTGGGGCAGGCACAAGAAAAGATTGGGGCAGGCTACAAGAAAAGACCCGACGGGAGGCGGCAAAGCAACGTCGGGTCTCACTCTTCTATGATGGGGGCGCCCCAGGGCAGCGAAAAAGATTTGTCCGGGGGCGCTGAGATAACTCTATTCAGTTGTCTACTCCTATTATCGGCATCCCGGTGATTTCACTTCCTGCGAACGATACGGGGTTTTCGCGAGAGAGGCAAAATTAGTGCGGAGGCGGCGCCCAGTAGGCTCCCCTCTTCACCGAACTCTCATGCCCGTTTTGCACCTGCTTGCCGCCCGCCGCCAAGACCAAGCCATCGGGAAAGCACAGCAAGGCTAGGTCGTGCGCGCTCCACGGCAGGGCGGGGCCGAATGCGAATGCCTGGGTATGCGGGTCAAACAGCTCGGCGCTTGGCAGTGTGGCATGCGCCTCCGGCCCCCATCCGCCCGCAAGCAGCACCCGCCCATCGGGGAGCACAGCGTCGGCGTGGGCCATGCGGGCCGCGCCGAGTTTACCCGCAAGCGCGGAGAATGTTTCCGTGCCGGGGTGGAACACTTCCACTGTGCGCGGGCCGTCGCTTCCGTTCTGGCCGCCCGCAATCAAGACCGTGCCATCGGGCAAGAGCGTGGCCGTGGGCCGGTCGCGCGGCGTGATCATCTGCCCCGCCGCCTGGTGAAACCAACGAGTGCGCGGGTCGTAAATCTCCGCGCTTGCCAGCACCGTCGTGGGCAGGCCGACGCGCCAGTGCGTGCCCCCCACGATCAAAACGCGCCCATCCGCCAGGCGGCATGCGGCGTGCCCGAACCGGTCTTCAGCGAGATGCGACGCGCACAGCGTGAACGCCTGCGCATGCGGGTCAAACACCTCGGCAGAGCCTTGCGTGACATGTGCATGCGTATCAAAGCCGCCGACAACCAGCACAGTGCCGTCCTCAAGCGCTGTCGCCGTGAACAGCTCGCGGGCTATCGCCAGGGAAGACGGCAGCACCTGGAACGTGTCCCGGTTGGGATGGTAAACTTCCGCCGTGCGCAGGCTGCCGAGAACCGTGTTGTAGCCGCCGATGATCAAGATGCTTGCGTCCGGCAGGGGCACGGCGACGGCGAAATCGCGCGGGTATGTCAGGCGCGCGCGGCAGGGGACAAAGCGGCGCGTGCGCTCGTCAAATCGGTCGGCAGACGCCACGCACGCGCCCGTGCCGTAGGAGTATCCCCCGCAAATCAGCGCCGATGCCCCGCCGGGCAGCAGGCAAAACGCCGGTGCCCATCGCCCGTCACGCATGGCATTCGGAATGGATTGCCAGCCATCGGCACAGGCCGGGCGCAGCAGCAACAGGGCAAGCAGCAATGGGAGCAGGCGTGTCATGGCGCGTAAGACTCTAAAAAGCCGCACTGCGTACAGCGATAGGTAATGACAGGCCGCCATTGGTCTTTGTTTACCTTGAATGTACCTACGTTTCCACCCAAAAAGCGTACAGGCTCGGGGCTGCCCGGCTGCCAGTGCGGTACATAAAAGCCCTCGCTTTGGTCGGGCAAAAAGCCTTCTTCCATTGCGCCTGCACACTTGGGACAAGTCAGTATGGTTTCCACAATCGCGGCCTCCGTTACGCACTCACACCATCAAACAGCAGATCAATCGACGCGGCGGCCTTGATGTCGCTTTGGGTGATGCCCCCTGAGTCATGCGTCCAGTACGCCAGGGTCACGTTCGTATAGCGAATGTCAATATCCGGGTGATGGCGCGCGGCTTCGGCAGCGTCCGCCACCTGGTTGACAAACGCCAGGGCGGCGCGAAAGGTGGGAAACGCAAACTCCCGCGTGATACTCTCACCACGCCGCGTCCACTGCGGGAGGTGGGCAAGGGCATGTGTTATCTCGTCATCGGCAAGGCGCGGGCGGGGCATGGGCGTGTCTCCAAGTTTGGGGAGCGGCTAAGCAGGAGTTGTCTCTTGACAGCGCGAATAGAACGCGCACGATGCGAGTAGTTCTACAGCGCGTGCTTCGCGCCGGTGTCACCCTGCGGGAGAGCGGCGAAACACGGGACATCGGGCCGGGCCTTGTCGTGCTGATCGGCATCGGGCACGCCGACACAGTGGCCGACGCGGACACTCTCGCCCGCAAGCTCGCCGACCTGCGCGTGTTTGATGACGCAGGCGGCAAGATGAACCTGAGCCTGCGGGACGTGGGCGGCGCAATACTGATCATCTCGCAATTTACATTGATGGGCGATGCCCGCAAAGGCCGCCGCCCGTCATTTATCGCCGCCGCCCCGCCGGAAATCGCCATTCTCCTGTACGAACGCTTTGTCCAAGCCGTGCGTGCCGAAGGCATCCCCACACAGACCGGCGCGTTCGGCGCGGATATGAAGGTGCTTCTGGAAAACGATGGCCCCGTCACGCTTGTCATTGACAGCCCTTGAGCGGCGTCTTTTAGCCCGGCTTCGCCCCGCGCGGCACCCCAATCAAAACCAGATGGTCGCCCTGCACCCGCACGTCCTTCAAGATTAAGGGCAGTCGGCCCCGCATCTTTGCCGTCATCTGCGCGGCGACTTTGCCCGCCTGCGCCGTCACCAGGGCGGGCGGCAGCGGCAGACGCCCCACCTGCGCCCCGGTGACTGTCACCTGCATGCCCGCTTTAGGGTCGGCGCGGACAGTGGTTTCCAATTGGATATTGTACGGGTGCCCGCCGCGCAGCAGGGTCGCGCGCACTGTGATTCCGCGTGGCGCCTTCAGCAGCGCCTGCACGGCCCGCACGTGACGCTGGGCCAGCAGGGCCTGGACTTGAGGGTTTGTGGCGAAATATGCATTGAGGTCGGCCTGGGAAAGCTGCAAGCGCACCAGGTCAGGGCCATGCGCCTGATGCACATGCTGCACGGCGGTGGTATCGGCAGCCGGGACGCTTTGCGGGGCGTCCGGCTGGAACAACTGGGCGCGCACGGCATTGATATGCTCCTGCGCTGCCTGCGCCTGCCGAGGCGTGTAGGCGGCGACTTCGGGCGGCGGAACGGGCTTGCGCGTCAGCAGCAAGGCCAATCCTGCCAGCACGACAAGGACAAACACCAGCAGCCCGATGCGCCGATGCCGAGGGCGTGCGGGACGTACAGGGGCGATAGCGGTGCTGAGTTTTGGCGATGGCAGGGGCATTAAAAGTGGCCTCACGGTGTTAGTGGAAACGTGTATGCGTGTGATAGTCCGGGAAGCAAGCCCAGGCTTTGCACTCTTATTACGGTGGTGAGGGCGGGCATATGGGCGTTCCTTTGGCTGGCTATGGCCTTTGACGCTTCTCCCAATACCCCAGTATCCCAATCAGCAATGCTAGAACTGCGAAGAAGATTGCGAGATTCCAGGGGCGGTGGTCTCCGTGCATCAGCGGGAGGAAGCCGATACCAGCCGACAGCAATGCCCCGCCCGCATAGGCCGCCACATGCAGGCGAATTATGTGACCTATCGGCTTTGGCGTGACAAGCCGAGTTTCCGGTGCCGGGCCATTGGCTTTGTAAAGCCGCACAATCAGCGCCCTGTCATAGCGCCAAATGCGTCGCGGGCGGCCATAAGCGACCAAGGGGCCTACATTCACACGGGTCAAAATGCGGCACATCGCTACTAGCCACAGATACTTGCCGACTAAGACAGAAACAAAGACCGTTGGCACAAGGGCTGCCACAAAGCGCCAGAACTGCGCGTCGTGCAGCGGGTCACGTGTGGCGCCATGAGAGGCAATGCCGAGCCACTTCATTACAGCAGAGAGTGACAGCCCAAGTGACACCTCAAGAAAGACCATCAACGACACGAATGCCAGGGCATCTTTGGCACTGAGCGCGTAGTTTGACGGCAATTGCGCCGGGATGTTGTCCGAGTCACGCGCCGGGCTTGTCTCGCTGTCCATAGCCAATAAGACACGTAGCGAGGGAAATAGTTGCAATGACCTTGCGGCTTAACGCAGCAGTTATGCCTTATCTATAACCATGTTATGTCTAAGTGTTGTTGAAAGACCTTGCCGTTCTGCGCTGTTATTACCGCTGTCACCGGGCAGGAGGAACCGTCAGGGTATGACGCGGCAATGTCGAACTTAAGCCGAACAGATTTCACTTCTGCGCGTGCGATACCAGTATGCTCCAAGATGCCCCAGAACGTTTGCTGAAGACTACACAGCCCCATTTCCAGCGGCCTCAGTCGTGGCAAGCCAACAGGGTACGGCTCCTCTGTGAGCAATTCAACCTCGGCAAAGGCAACATTGCTTGCGCGACACACTTCGGTAAGGTGGGGAATCACATAGCCCACGCCGCTTTGTACATGGTGTGCAAGATCGTGTGCAACACCGGCAAGAAGTTTAAGAGAAGGCATTATCTTCGCTCAATAAGTGTTAACAATAATGCCAAACGTCTGTCCTATATGCTTGCCCTCACCCGGCACGCTAGTGGGCTTCGGAGAACACGTGGCGCAATTGCAGTTCTTCGGCGGCGTGCACCATCGCAATCACCGTGTCGCCGGCGGAGAACTTCGTGTCGGGCTGGGGCAGATGCGCCTGGTCGTCGCGCACGATGGAGATGATCAGCGCGTTGCCGACCGCCGATGAAAACTCGCGCAGCGAACGGTTCAGCACCGGGGAACGCTCGGACACGGCGATTGCCACCACCTCAATGTTGCCATTTTTGAGTGCGCCCAGCGGGATCACTTCGCCGGGTTCAATCTGCTGATCCAGCAGGTTAAAGATGATCTGCGTGCTGGACACGGTCGTGTCGATGCCGAGCTTCTGGAACAAAGTCTGGTTGGCCGGATTGTTGACCCGCGCGACGGTGCGCGGGGCCTCAAAGCGTTTCTTTGCCATCTGGCAGATGACCAAGTTGTCTTCATCGTCGCCTGTGACCGCCACAATCACGTCGGCGCGGCCAAAGCCCACCTCGGTCATCGTGCGCACTTCGCAGCCATCGCCCTGCACCACGATTTCGCCCAGCTCTTCCGCCAGCATCGCATGGCGGCGACGGTCTTTTTCCATCAGCAGCACTTCATGGCCTTCGGCGACGAGCTGCTTGCACAAATAGTAGCCGACTTTGCCGGCCCCCACTACAATCACATACATGCGAACACCTGTGTCCGTTTCTATCGCTTTTGATTAGAGTTTCTTTGGCTTCTTACTTGACTTGCTCTAAATACACTTTGTCCCACACCTGCGCCGATTGGCGCAAAATGTCGCCGTCGGCGGTTCCCAGCGCATAGGCGCGGATCATGCCGGCGGCCAGAGTGGTCGTGCAGAGCGTTTCAATGTTCATCTCGCGGTACGCCTGCGCGCGGATCGGGTCGTACACGCGGGCGATCACGCGCGGGATGCCGAACACCTCGCGGGCGATCTGCGCGGCCATCACATTGGTATTGTCTCCCGGCGAGACCGCGATAAACACATCGGCGGCTTCAATGCCCGCCGTGCGCAGGGTGTCTTGATCCAGCCCCGTGCCGACAATCTTTTGCCCCGTGAACTTTGTCCCCAGCCTGCGAAACGAGTCGCGGGTCAAGTCCACCACGGACACTTTGTGTCCTTCCTGCGACAGTTGCTTGGCGAGTGTTGAGCCGACTCGTCCGCATCCGAGAATAACCACTTTGAGCGGGGCGGCTGCTGTTTCGGGCATAACCCAGTGTTCCTTCCGTTGGCGCATCGGCCTTGCGCCGGGCCACAATCACCGTTTAGCATACACCGGTGACCCGCGCTCTGTCAACCCCCGCGCGGGCCGGTCGCATGGACATTGCATAGGCGTTGCTAAGGCTGATTATAGGCATACCAACGACGGAACAATTTCTTCCGTCGTTGGTACGCCTATGGAACGCCGCAGCAAAGGGTGTGCAATGCGGGTGCCGCGCAGATTGCTCCCCCACCCTCAAGGGCAGGGCTAATCGGACAAAACCCCCTTCGGGGCTAAAGAACAGGCCTTTTCCGCAGCCCCGAAGGAGCTTTTGTCCGCCCAGTCTGGCCCTTCAGGGCCAGGAATCAAAATTATGCAGCAAAGCGCCGTCCCTCAGTGAACCCGATACAATGCCGATGCAGCGCCGGGGGTATACTAAAGCATGACCGCTCAAACAGGGAACCCAAGCCATGCCACCCGGAATTGACCTGCTGCCCGCCGTGATGCCCGCCCCCGCGCCGATTGTTGACCCGCAGGAAGGCGACCCGGAGACGGTCAGCCCCTACGTGGTTATCGTCTATGATGATGACTGGCACACGTTTGAGCAAGTGGAGACGCAATTGCAAAAGGCCACCGCCTGCACTTTGGAAAAAGCGGAAGCGTTTGCCATAGAAATCCACACGTCGGGCCGGGCGATTGTGTTTACCGGGTCGGCGGAGAAATGCGAGCGCGTGGCGTCGGTGCTGCGCGAAATCCGCCTGCAAGTGGAAACGGACCGCGCGTGAGCGAGACGCCTCCCCCGCTTGCGCCTTTGGGCGAGCTGCCCCAAGTTCAGACCCCTATTCCCGGCCCGCGCTCGCTGGCTTTGGCCCACACGCTGGCCCAATTTGAGAGCCGAAACGTGACCTATCTCGCGCCGGACTTTCCCGTCTTTTGGGACCGGGCAGCGGGGTGCCTGGTGGCCGATGTGGACGGCAACACGTTTTTGGATGTCACCAGCGCGTTTGGGGTGGCGAGCGTGGGGCACACGCACCCGGACGTGGTGCGGGCGGTGCAGCATCAGGCCGAGAAGCTGCTGCACGGCATGGGGGATGTCCACCCCTCAGCGGTGAAAGTGGAGCTATGCGCGCGCCTGTCGCGGCTCGCGCCTATTCCCGAAGCACAGGTGATTTTAGGGCAGAACGGCTCGGACGCCGTGGAAGCCGCGCTCAAGACCGCCATGCTCGCCACGAATAAGCGGGGCGTTTTGGCGTTTGACGGCGGCTACCACGGGCTGTCTTACGGCGCATTGGACGCGACCGCCCGGCCCGATTTCCGCGCGCCGTTCCAGGCCCAACTGGGACAATTTACGTCTCATGTCCCCTACGGCTGCAGGGTGGAGCAGATTGACGCCGCGCTGGTCGGGGGCGAGATCGGGGCGGTATTGGTGGAACCCATTCAGGGGCGCGGCGGCATTGTCGTGCCCCCCGCAGGCTGGCTTCCCGCCCTGCGCGCCCTCTGCACCCGGCGCAAAGTCTTGTTGATCCTGGACGAAATCTTCACCGGCTGGGGGCGCACGGGGGACTGGTTTGCCTGCCAGTCTGAGCAGGTCGTTCCCGACATCGTCTGCGTGGGCAAGGCGATGGGCGGCGGCCTGCCGATTGCGGCGTGCCTGGCATCCCGCGCGCTGATGGCCTGCTGGCCCAAATCCGAGGGCGAAGCGCTGCACACCAGCACGTTTCTGGGCAACCCCCTGGCCTGTGCCGCTTCTTTGGCCGCCCTGGACGTGCTGGAACGGGGCAGTCTTCCCCGGCGTGCCCGCGAGATCGGGCGCGTGCTTCAGGACGGCCTGCAAAGCCTGTGTCGCGAGTTCCCGGCGTGTTTGGCGACGGCGCGCGGGCGGGGATTGATGCTCGGCCTGGTGTTTCACAGCAAAGAGGTCGCGCTCGCTCTTGTGCCCGCCGCGCTGCGACGCGGCCTGATTTTGCTGCCTGCGGGCGACGGCAGCGTTTTGGAGTTTGTGCCTCCCCTCACCATCTCCCACGCGCAGATTGACTGGTGCGTGCAGACCCTGCGCGGCCTGCTCGCCGAATTGCTGCTGTAAAAACCCGTCCCTGCCCCCACCGCTGCACTGTATTGGCAGACATAAAAAGCGGACAGGCCGCGCAGGGTGAAGGACAGGGAAAGAATGCAGTCAGTTGATTGGGCTGGTTTTCTCGGAGCAATCCCACCGGCATTCACACCGACGCTGCGCCTGCCCTGGAGGAACCTCCCCCCCGCCCCTCCCTCAAGGGAAGGGAGTAGGAAAGAATATCTCTCCAGCCCTCCGGGGCTGCCAGGGCAGTGCCGGGGCAGAAGACAGGGGAACGGTTCTTCTTCCCCCGCCTGCTTCGGGTATACTCGGGCTATGGCAATTGATGAACGGGCGTTTATCAACAGCAAGCGCGCGGGCTGGGAGCGGCTGTCGCGCATTGTGGAACAGGTCAAAACCGGCGGCCTGACTCGCCTGTCTAAAGACGAAATCCCAGCGTTGGGTTCGCTGTACCGGCGCGCCGCCGCCGACCTCTCGTATGCGCGCGCGCAGGGGGCGAACCCTAGCCTCGTGTTATACCTGAATGAATTGGTGGGCAACGCCCACGGCGTCGTGTATGCCGAGGAAGCGGGCGGCTGGGGACGCATCGGCAATTTCCTGAAGTTCGGCCTGCCGGACGTGCTGCGCCGCCGCGCGCCGTTCGTGCTCGCCGCCGTCGCTCTCGCGGTTCTGGGAGCATGGCTCGCGTACGCCATTGTCCACCACGACCCGCGCATGCTCGGCTTGTTCATGCCGGAAGGCCTCAAAGACGCCGTGGAACCGTGGAAGCAGGGCTTTGCCGATCATGGCGACATCTCGGCGGGCGAAGGCATCAACTTCTCGTCGCAATTGATGACGCACAACACCGGGGTCGGCATTGTGTCGTTTGCCACCGGCATCACGCTGATCGGGCCGATTTTCTTTATGTTCTACAACGGGCTGGATATTGGGGCATTGATCGCTGTCGTACAGCCCACAGGCCATCTCGCGTCCATGTGGGCCGGGCTGCTGCCGCATGGGGTCTGCGAACTCAGCGCCATCTTTATCTGCGGGGGAGCAGGGCTGGTGATTGGGGCAGCGATGATTGCGCCGGGCGAGCACTCCCGCAAAGACGCTTTGGTAGTCGCGGGCAAAGACGCCGTCAAGATGATGGTCGGCACCATCCCCCTGTTCATCATTGCGGGGATACTGGAAGGCAACGTTTCCCACGCCTCGCTGCCGCACTGGGTCAAGTTTGGTGTTGCGGGCCTGCAATTCGCCGCCCTCTTATTGTATATCTACGCGACACCCCACGCACACACGCAGCAGAGCGTCTTTAAGCGCGCAATGAAGTGAGCTGCGTCAGCAAAACTTCGGTGGCGATTTGGGCATTCGCATTGCGCTCTACGGCCTGCCGCACTTCCCCGACTAGGGTTACGGCGGTTTCCAATTGCAGCGGCGTGTAGCGCGCCGCGGCCCCGGCAATGTCCATGCGCCGGTCACTGTTGACCAGGCTTGGGGTGCTGTCGCCGAGCAGCTTGGCGGAAAGCACGTCTCGGTAGTAGATTGCCAGCAAGTCCAGAGCGCGGGTGAGTGTGTCCCGCGCCCCGGCATCTTTGGCATCGGCAGCGTCCGCATCGGCGTCGCCGCCCTTCAGCTTCGGGGCCAGCTTGCGCAATTCTTCCCCAAGCTTGAAGCTCTTGACCGGCGGGGCCGCCAGCAGGTCGCGCGCCCAGTCCAGCAAATCTTCCCGCCCCGCCAGCACCGACGGCGCGCGGGACAGCCCCCCCGCCCGTCCCAAGCGTCCTTCGCTGTACGTGGACAAAAAGCGCGCGAGTTCGGGGGCCACGCCAAACCGCCCGGTCAGCGCCTGCTCGATCTCCCGCGCCGGCAGCAGGCCGAACGGCACCACCTGGCAGCGCGAGACAATGGTCGGCATGATACCTGTGAGACTGCGGGCCGTCAGAATAAAGTGCGCATAGGCAGGCGGCTCCTCCAATGTCTTGAGCAGGCTGTTTCCCGAATCCGCGCCGCCCCGCCCCAGCCCTTCCGCCCCCTGGATAATAAACACGCGCTTCGGCCCGGACATCGGCTCAAAGTGCAGGTCGCGCAATAGAGCGTTCTCCGGCAGGTGTTCTTTGTGCCCGGCGCGCGGCCAGATTTGCGCCACGCTGATAATCCCCGACTTCGGCGGCTCTACTAGGCGCACATCGGGAAACGTGCCGGCGTCAATCGCGCGCGAAACCGTGTCGCTCTCGGACGATGCCCCGCACAAGGCTTTGGCGAACTGCCGCGCCACCGTGCCTTTGCCCACGCCCTCCGGCCCGACAAACAGATACGACCCAGCCAGACGCCCTTCGGCAATGGCATTTTGCAGCACGGTCACCGCATACGGCTGCCCTAAAATAGATTGAAACATAAAGGATAAACTGGAAAAGCGATAAGCTACGCAAGCGCGGGCAGGCGACTTGCGACAACCGCCCACACATCGGCCTGCACCGCGTCTACGGAACGGTCGGCGTTGATAACCGCAAAGCGTTCCGGCTCGCCCTGCGCCAGCGCCAGAAAGCCCGCCCGCACGCGCTGGTGGAACGGCAGCGTCTCCTCCTCCATGCGCGAACGTTCATGCTGACGCGCAAGCCCCAGGGCCGGGTCTAAATCCAGCAGAATGGTGAGATGGGGAACCAAGCCCTGCGTCGCGTACAAGTTCAGGCTTTGGATATGCGCAATGTCTAACTCCCGCCCGTAGCCCTGGTATGCCACGCTGGAATCGGCGTAGCGGTCGCACAGCACAGTGCCGCCTGCGGCGAGGTGCGGCCCAATCACCTGCCCGACATGCTGCGCCCTGTCCGCCAGCATGATAAACAACTCGGCGCGGGCATCCACGGGGATATTCATAGGGGGGTGCAGGGCCAAGCGGCGCAGCTCCTGGCCTAATGGACCGTCGCCCGGCTCCCGCGTCAGCAGGATGTCGCGCAGGCCACGCTCTCCGGCCAGGCGTTCGGCCAGCAGGCGCATCTGCGTGGTCTTGCCCGCCCCCTCTACTCCCTCAAAGGAGATAAACATAGCGAAGATAACTGCCCTTGTTCAGAGTGTTTTGGCTGCGTCAACGCTTATGCTATCGCTTGCACAGCAACAGCGCCGCCCGGCGTGACCTGGACTGTCAGCATATATTCCTCAAGCAAAGACATGCCGATCAGCGCTGTTGTTTCCGCCGCGTCTGCTTCAACGGCTCTCGGCTGACCGTCCCAGATGAGCAGGGCTTCATACAGCGTAAACAGTTCTTCAGCGCCGTTCGCCAGCAGTGCGCGGCCTATTCCTATCTGCGGGCTGCCCAGCGCGGCAAGCAAGGCAGATGGCAGCGTGAGGAAACCATTAAAGCCGGTATCAACAACCGCCGGAATGTCATGCCGCCGCCCATCTCTGCCTTGCAGGGTCAGCACAAGCACGGATTCGCGTTCCGCATTGGCCAAGCCCGCAATCAACTTGCGTCCCTCAGCAGGCCAAAGCCGATGCGGTGCAGTGTCCGATGTCCCACACGCACCAGCCAGACTTCGGCCTCCGGCTGCGCACTGCGGAGCAGGCCGGCGGCGGCAAGGCTGGTGTCGCCCAGCGCATAGGCGCCGGTCAGCACGTCAATTGCCGCAATGCGTCCTTGATGGCTGGCTTCCACCAAAGGGCGCACCGTATCATTGTACCAGGCATCACCCAAACCAGCGATGTCTTCGGCGGGGAGAGTGTGGCTTTCCATGAGTTAAGGCCGGCTGATCTTGACGCGCCTATTCGGCTCCACGCCGATGCTTTCGCTGATCATATTATAGTTTTCAGCGATCTGATGCTGCAATCTGCGCAGGAAGGAGTTTTGCGGCGCAAGCTCCAATGAGTTGAGGCCGCCGGTAGTATCGCCGACAATCTCCTCAATGGCTTCTTCTGCCGACTGCACAGCGATGTCTTCTTCGCTGAGTTCAATCGGCATGCGGTAGATTTCGCGCAGCACGGTTTCAATCTGCACATACGTGTTGGATTTGATCACATACGTGGGGATGTTCCGGCTGATTCCCTCTTGAAGTTTCGCAGGCTCTTTGCGGTAGTTGGCTTTCAGGGCGATAATCGCGTCGGCGTCCTTGAGGTACTTGCTGATAATGGCCGCCACGCGCAGAGTGCGGATGGCCCGCTCCAAACGGCTGCGGCTGACGCCGTAGGGGAACACATGCACGACCGCGGGCAGAGGCTTGCCATTCGCAAGCGTCGGCGGCGCGCTGCCATTGGCCTCCATTGCCGGGGCGGGCGCGACACGCGACGCGGGCGCGCTTGGCTCGCTGCTGCGCTCAAACGAACGCGGGCCAGGGTCGGGCGCGCGGTCGTAGCCGCGCGGTGTTGGCTCGCTTGCGCGGTCGTAGCCGCGCGGGGCAGGCTCGTCGCGGAAGTGGCCGCGCCCGCGCGTGCCGTCGTCAAACAGCGATGCCTGCCGGTCGCGCTCACTCGGGCGTCCCGCGTCCATGTCGGACTTTTGGACAATCTCCACCTGCCCCTGCGTGTTGCGAATGCGGATTTCGGGGCGCGGCTGCCCCCCGCGCAGCATCTTGTCCACTGTCCGGGTCACATCGTGGTGGATGGCAAGCTTGTCCACTTCCATAATCTCAATGATGACATCAAAGGTCGGCGGGGCTTTGCGCTCCAGGACAGTCTTTTGCGTGCCGCGCTTTTTGGCCTCTTCATCGGACAGCGTGACAGCCTGAATGCCGCCGACAAGGTCCGACAGCGTCGGGTTCATCAACAGGTTCTCTAATGAGTTGCCATGGGCGGTGCCGACCAATTGGACGCCTCGCTCGGCAATGGTGCGGGCGGCAAACGCTTCCTGCTCCACGCCGATTTCGTCAATCACCACCACTTCGGGCATGTGGTTCTCGACGGCCTCAATCATCACGCCGTGCTGGTCGGCGGGCGTGTTCACCTGCATCCGCCGGGCATGCCCGATCGCCGGGTGCGGAATATCTCCATCCCCGGCGATTTCATTGCTGGTGTCCACAATAATCACGCGCTTGTGAAACTCATCCGAGAGCACGCGGGCGACCTCGCGCAGCTTGGTCGTTTTGCCTCTGCCGGGCCGTCCCAGCATCAGAATGCTTTTGCCCGACTCGACAATATCATGGATAATGTCAATGGTGCCGTAGACCGCCCGGCCCACCCGGCAGGTCAGGCCGATGACCCGTCCCTGCCGGTTGCGAATGCCGGAAATGCGGTGCAGCGTGCGTTCAATCCCGGCGCGGTTGTCCTTGCCGAACTCCCCAACGCGCTGGGTGACATAGTCAATGTCTTCCGATGTGACCGCCGTGCCTTCGCGCAGCCAGACCACGCGTCCGTCGGCGAAGCGCGCTTCGGAATCCCGCCCCAGGTCCATGACAATCTCAATCAGTCCTTCCAGATGCTCGCCCTCGTGCAGGGCTTCGCGGATTGGGACCGGCAGGATTTCTAAAAGCTGCACTAAATTATCCGTCACGCGCAACTGGTTGGCGGACAGCGGCATTTCGGGGGTCTGGGGCGCAAGGGACGGCTCCGATGCCGTCGCGTCAAGGAGAGTTTGATAGGCATCAATCGGCTGCTGGGCAGCGATAGTCTCTGGATCGGTCATGGAATGCGTAACGCTTGATCCTTCCTGATGGGTAAAAGCCGAACAGGCTTTTGGCGAACGGGAACCGAAGCGGGGCGGAGAGCGTAGCTAAACCATCGGCCCATTCGTTCCGCGCAGTTTATACTCATATGATACCCAAAAGCACCGTCATTTAGCCCATCCAGGGCACGAGAAACCAAGAGGGACGCGGGTCTGGGAGGGATTGCATCCCTGTTGCCATGGCGTGGTAAGCGCTTACCAACGACGGAAGGATTTGTTCCGTCGTTGGTACGCGCTTAATCATCTCTAGGAAAGAGTGGGAAACGGGTGTGCGAAGGCGTCCCTCCCCCGCTCGCACGGCTCGCTTCCCCCTCCCCTGAAGGGGAGGGGTGCCTACAGCGTAAGGTTGATCTCTTCGGTGATAGGCTGTACTCTCTGTAAGGCTTGTCAGAGTAGAACGTTTTGTTCCATTGATCAACTCACCGACACAGGCACCCCTCCCCTTCAGGGGAGGGGGAAGCGAGCCGTGCGAGCGGGGGAGGGACTCTTATGACACGGATCAGGGACGCCAAAGCAGGCCAGGAACTGCCTCTCCAAAACTCCGCCGCGTTGACGGGAGAGAGCGCGGGTGGTATAATCAATAATTCCATACACGCAAACGCGAAGCTTGCGTCAGAGCACAAGAAAGAAACACGAGTGCAGAACTACTTCAATGCAAAATGGGCGGTCCGGGCGGGCGTTGTTTTGGCGGCGGCAGGGGCCTTCGCCGGAGGGCTGACTTTGCGGCCAGGCCAGGCCGCAGGACACGATTTGTACCGCGCTCAAGTTGCCCAAAGCCTGCCCCCGGAAGCAGGCAATGGCAGCGGGCTGACCCTGACGCAGTTTGATGGGCAGAAGCCTCCTGCCCACGCGCGGCAGCCATTGATGTCGGCGCAAACTGCCCGCGCAGCAGACGACACCGATGAGGCCAGCCCCGCGTCTACATTCCAGGACGTGTACACTTTGCTGCACCGCAACTTCGTGGACGGCATTTCCAGCGACGCCAAGCTGAGCCACGGCGCGGCATCCGCCATGCTGTCGTCGCTGCAGGACCCCGCCGCGCGGTTCCTGGAGCCGGATGAGTTCGCCGAGGCGAAGCGCGAGATGCAGGGGCAGTTCGCGGGCATCGGCGCGGTCACGGATATTAAACTCACGCAGACTCCCAAGCCCGCCGATGATATTACCCGCGACAAAGAGCATCCCACAAACTTGATTTATTCGCTGGTGCTGGTGTCGGTGCTGCCGGGCGGTCCCGCCGACAAAGCGGGATTAAAAAACGGCGATGTGGTCACCGATATTAACGGGCAGTGGGTCGCCTCCTACGACCTGGTGGCGGCGCAGGCCAAGCAGCTCAAAGCCGCGCAGGACAAAAACGACCCGGTCGCGCTCAACAAAATTGTCACAGTCCTGCAAAAAAAGCTGGACACCGGCCTTTCGCTGGCCCAGGCGCAAACCAAACTGCGTGACCCGAAAGCCAAAGCCCTGACCCTGGTGGTCACGCGGGCGGGCACGGCGCAGCCGATGACGGTCACGGTCGCGCCGCAGTCCAATATCGCCGCCCCGCATGTCGCGGGGCGCGTGCTGCCGAGCGGAGACGGCTACATTCAGGTCGGCCTGCTGGATGCCAATACCGGGTCGGAGTTCGGGCAGGCCTTGTCCAGGCTGGGAGCAAACGTCAAAGGCCTGGTGTTGGACCTGCGGGGGACAAGCGGCGGCACAGCGGAAGAAGCGGCGAGTATTGCATCCAAAGTCAGCACAATCAGCAGTCTGGGCCTGCGCCTGGGCAAGGGCCTGCAAACCACCCCGATTGCCGTGCGGCCCGCGCGGGCGATCAATGGGCCTTTAGTCGTTTTGGTGGACGGCGGGACGGAAGGCCCCGCCGAGCTGCTGGCATCGGCATTGAAAGCAGGCGGCGCGAAGCTGATTGGCACAACGACCTTCGGCGACGACAAAGACGTGCGCACGGTGGCCCTGCCCGACGGCTCCGGCTTTACCATGACGGTCGGCCAGATGCTGACGACTGGGGGCGGGCGCTACGGCGGGGTCGGGATTGTGCCCGATGTGTCTGTTCCCCACGCCGGCGCGGGCGACCCGGCCCTGGACCGCGCTGTGTCCGAGCTTTCGGGCCGGGTGGCACGCGCCTTCGCCGCGCCTGCGTAGCGGGTCTTTCCCCCCGGCCCTTTAGGAACCTACCCCCAACCCCTCCCTAAAGGGAAGGGAGCAAGAGTGAGACAGGAGCAGACAAATGCCTATGGCCTTTTCCTCTCCGGCTCCCCAGAACTTAGGCAGGGGGGCCTCCTCTACAGGGACACCTTTGCCGATAAACGCAATTTGTTGAACGACAACAAGGATTAAATATCAATGCGCGCAGGAAATATCATCAAGCGGACAGTACTCACGGCAGCGGTTGTCGGCGCGGCCTTTGTGGGCGGGGTCGCCTACCCCACTCTCCATGCCGCGCATGACATGGGCGCATTGCGCACAGCGGTCGGACTGGTGCCCTCGCAGGTGGGGGCCGCTCTTTTCACCGCCGCTCATGGGCAGGACGCCGCGCCGTCGCCCTCCGACGTTTACGCCGACGTGCTGACGACGCTGCAAAACAACTACTACGGGTTGAAGGACTACGGCGGCCAGTATGGCGGCACGGGCATCACCGTGGGGGCCGCCAAAGGCGACCAGTTAAGCATCACCAAACTCGACCCCAACTCGCCCGCGCGTCTAGCCGGAGTGCAGATCGGCGACGTGATTGAAACTGTGGATGGCAAGCCCGCCGCATCCCTGCCGGAGATTGACCTCAACACATTGCTGTGGGGCGCGCCGGGCACGCCAATTGCCCTCACCGTGACGCATGCCGGGGCCACCCAGCCCGTGCCCATCACATTCAAGCGCGCCCTGCTGCCCAAAGACATCGACACGACCCAGATGACCTACAACGGCATCCGGGGCATGATGGGGTCTCTCAAAGACCACTACACGCGCTTCATGGACCCGGCAGCCTACAAAGCGATGATGGAGGACAACCAGGGCGAGTTTGTCGGCATCGGCGCGGTCTTGGGCACCAACAAAGCCAACCAGGTGTATGTGGTGAAAGTGCTGCCCAAAGGCCCTGCAATGAAGGCCAGTGTCATGGCAGGCGACATTATTCTGCGCGTGGACGGCCACTCCGCCCTCAAGAAGCCCGACAGGGATGTGGTCAAGCTCATTCGCGGCGAGCCGAACACCAAAGTCACCCTCACCGTCCTGCGCAAGACAGCCACCAAGACCATTGTCATCCCGCGCGGCGTGGTCAAGCAGGAGATCGTGCAGCATGCCATGCTCGATCCCCTGCGCAAGATCGGCTATATCTCGCTGCTGCAATTCAACGAGGAAAGCGACACACAGGTGACTGCGGCCCTGCGCGACTTGCAGGCGCAGGGCATGCGCGGCCTCATCTTTGACTTGCGCGGCAATCCGGGCGGCCTGCTCGACCAGGCGCAGATGGTCGCCAGCCGCTTCATAGAACGCGGCCCGATTGTGTGGATCAAAAGCCGCGCTGAGACCATGCAAACGATGGAAGACCTGCCCGTAGACCCGTCTCTGCATCAGGGCCTGAAGCAGTTCCCCCTAGTCGTCCTGGTGGACGGTGGCAGCGCGAGCGCCTCGGAGATTGTTTCGGGAGCCATTAAAGACACGCATTCGGGGATATTGGTAGGCGAAAAGACGTTTGGCAAGGGGCTTGTCCAGACAATCATGCCCCTGGCGGACAAGTCTGCCGTGGCGATCACTACTCAGCACTACTACACCGCCGCCAAGAACGACATCAATCACAAAGGCATCCTGCCCAATATCGTCGTCAAGTTCACCGACGATCAAACGCGCAAGCACTATGCATTCCAGCGGGACCACCCGGATGCGTTCTATGATTTGAAGAACGATCCCCAGCTCCAGCGCGGCGTGCAGGAGCTGGAGCAAGGCAAGCAATTTGCCAGCGCCACGCCGCGCGCCTGGCCCAACTAAGCACAAGAAAGCGTCCCGCATTCACAAAGTTCTAACGTGAGTGCGGGGCGCTGTTTTCCCTTTGTCGTTACCACACATGACTGCATCCACACCGTCCGCTTCGCCCTCCCCCGCCGCCCCCGACCCGATGGCGCGTCAAAACGCGCTGCTCAAGAAGGTGGTCGGGGGGCTTTTGCTTTTATTGATATTGGGGGCGGGGGCGTTTGTGTTTGTGCGGCATCAGGGGCAGCCGGTGTCTATTCTGCTGGACGGCAAGCCTGTCGCCACGGCGCGCAATGCGCGCGCCGCCGAAGACCTCTTGAAAGCAGCGGAGCAGGCCAAAGTCGGGGCGTCGTACCCGGCGAGCAGCATCGTGCGCTTGCAGAAGGTGCAGCTCGTGCGCGTTCCCGACGGCACGCCGCTGGACCCCACCGACACCGCGCAGGCGAAGCTGCAAAACGCGCTGAAGCTGCATGTCCGCGCGTATGCGATCTTTGTCAACGGCAAACCCGCGCTCGGGCTGCCCACCGACAGCGCCGCCGCCGACACCCTGCACCGCGTGAAAGAGCATTTCGCGCAGATGGGGCCGCAAACGGATGTCATCCACGAGCCGGCGTTTGGGGAGCGCGTGGCCGTCAAGGAAGCCGCGCTGGATGCCCGCCAGACCCGGCCCGATGCGGCTTCGGCGGCCCCCTACTTCTGGACGCCGCCGCCGAGCCGCACTTATGTGGTCAAGCACGGCGACCGGGGCATGAGCATTGCCCGCCGCAACCATCTCAGCTTGTCGGATTTGATCGCCGCCAACCCTGGTCTGAACATCAATCGCCTGAAGCCCGGCACCAGTATTCATGTGCAGAAGATGCCATTGTTGCTGACGGTGGAGGTGCAAAAGCGGCTCACGCGCGAAGAGAAAATCATCCCCAATGTCCCTGCCGGCGATGCCGGACTGCGCAGCACCACCTATGCTGTCACCTATATCAACGGCCAGGAAACGCGCCGGGACGTGCTGAGCATGAGCACTCTTCAAGCGCCCAAGATACGCACGTCGCTGTAAGCACGCACCGAAAGCAAAGCAAAATTGAAGCAAAAGGGGATGGCGGAGAGGGTGGGATTCGAACCCACGGTGACCTTGCGACCACATCCGCTTTCGAGGCGGACGCACTAGACCAGCTATGCGACCTCTCCACAGGTCTTGAGGGCGAACGCGATGGTGGGGCTGGCGGGACTCGAACCCACGGCCTACCATTTAGGAAACGGTTGCTCTATCCACCTGAGCTACAACCCCAGAATGCAGCGCGTCTGCCCTGCGCGTTTCGCTTTGCTATTATACTCACGCACCCGAGGAATTGTCAACATGGCCGTTTCTACGCAGAACGACCCGCCTGCCCCCTCCCCAACCCCGCCGGATTTGCCGCCGATGCGCCCCCAGACGATTTGGCGCGCTCTTTTGCTGGGCATTTTGCTTGTGCCCATCAATGCGTTCTGGGTGACCGTTGTGGAAGTGCGCTGGTACACATTGGACGGCACCTCGCTGCCGCTCTTTATCACCCCGATCTTCTTTTTGCTGGCGCTTGTGTTGCTGAATCTGGCGTGGCGCAGGCTGGCCCCGCGTCCCGGCACGGCCTTCACGCAGGCGGAGCTGCTGCTGGTGTATGTCATGCTGGTCGTGTCCTGCACGTTCGCGGGGCACGACACCATGCAGAATCTCTTTGGCACGGTCAGCCACCCCTACTGGTATGCGACCAAAGACAACCGCTGGCAGGAGCTGTTCTTTCGGTATTTGCCTAACTGGCTGCTGGTCACAAATCACACAGCCTTGACGGGGTTTTATGCGGGCCATGTCAGCATTTATAGCGCGGAGGGCCGCGAGTATTTAATCTCGTGGATCGTGCCGCTGGCGGCCTGGGGCGTCTTCTTTCTCACGCTGCTGGGCATGTACCTGTGCCTGACCATCTTGGTGCGCAAGCCCTGGATTGAAAATGAGAAGCTGACATTTCCCCTCGTGCAGCTCCCTCTGGCCCTGACCGCCGATGATGCGGAGACGGCGTTTTTTAGGAACCCGCGCATGTGGATCGGCTTTGGGCTGGCAGGCGGCATCTCTTTGCTGAACGGCCTGCACGAGCTGATCCCCACCCTGCCGTCGGTGCAGATTCACCCCTACGACATCCATCAACTCGTGACCACCCGGCCCTGGAGCGCGATTGGGGAAACCCGCAGCACGTGGTATCCGTTTGCGATTGGCATTGCGTACTTTATGCCGCTGGACTTGTCGTTTTCATGCTGGTTCTTTTTTGCCGCGTCTCGTATCTTTCGCGTGGTCGGCGACATCGCGGGCATGAATGTGGGAGCCTCCGACGGCAAAATCTTTCCGTACTTTGGGGAACAATCCGCCGGGGCGTGGCTGGGTCTGGGGGCCATGCTGCTGTACACGGGACGAGGCTACTGGCGCGGGGTCTGGCGCGATGCGCGGCTGGGCCGAAACGCCGCCGACCCGCAGGAAGCGCTGCGGGGGCGATGGGCAATGGGCGGCCTGGTAGTCGGGACTGTCCTGCTGGGCGTCTTTGCGCGCTTGATCGGCATGAGCCTGCTGGTAGGCGTGGGATTTTTTGGGATCGTGCTGCTGCTGAGCTTTACGATCACGCGCGTCCGGGCTGAGTTCGGTTCGCCGCATGAGATCAACTGGGTCAATCCCGGCCAGATATTGGTGACGGTGTTCGGCACGTCCGCCCTGGGGCCGCAAAACCTTACGGCCCTGTCCATGCTGCACTGGTTCAATCGCGGCTACCGCAATCACCCGATGCCCAATCAGTTGGAGGCCTTTAAGATGACCGAGGACAAGCCCGGTGTCCGCTTCGGGGGCATTGTGACCGTGCTGGTTGTCGCAAGCGTGGTCAGCCTTTTGGCGGTCTACTGGGCCAACCTGCACGTGGTTTACCAGGCGGGCGGCGACAGCAAGGCCGCAGGTTTTAAGAAGTGGGTGGGCGAAGAAAGCTTCGCGGGCCTGGCGTCCTGGCTGACGCAGCCGCAGCCTCCGGCCACGACGGGGCTGTATTACTTTATCGGGGGCCTGCTCTTCACGCTCTTTTTGGCGGTAATGCGTTTTTACTTTGTCTGGTGGCCGTTCCACCCGGCGGGCTATGCCCTGGCGTTTTCGTTTGCGATGGAGTACTTCTGGGTTCCCGTGTTTCTGGCATGGCTGTGCAAAGCCGTGATTTTGCGCTACGGGGGGATCAATGCTTACCGCGCAGGCATTCCATTTTTCTTAGGCTTAATATTGGGTGATTATACAATGGGGTCTTTGTGGGCGATTATCGGCCCGCTGCTGGGCATTCCGACCTATAAAATCTTTATTTGAAGACACGGCATGGGAGGGAGAGAGGCCCCCCCGCCTAAGTTCTGGGGAGCCGGAGAGGAATACCCATATGGGCGAGAGGGAGCCAGAGGGGAGACGTTCTTTCCCTTCCCTTGAGGGAGGGGTGGCGAGGAACGAGCCGGGGTAGGTTCTTACGCCTGCTCACGCACTGGCGTGCCTGGCAGGGCGGGTGAGAGCAACCTCTTGCCTACGCTTTCCATAGGCGTATTATAGGCGTTGCTAGCGCGTACCAACGACGGAACAAATCCTTCCGTCGTCGGTACGCGCTTACAACGCCTTTAATACGCCTATACAACGCCTTTGCAGCAGGCGCACGTCTACTTTTATGCACGAAACAAACCCCAAAGCGACGGGACGAAATGTCCGAAGCTGGGAACAATAAGTTCTATGGCTCAGCAAAAGCAGTATGATGTTGTCGGGGATGTGCATGGGTGTTTGGACGCTTTGCAACGGCTCATGGCGGCGATGGGCTATGACAACGACGCGCGGCATCCGCAGGGGCGCACCCTGGCGTTTGTCGGGGATTTGATCAACCGGGGGCCGGACAGCGCGGGCGTGCTGCGGCTGGTCAGCCGCCTGGCGCGGGAAGGGCGGGCGCGCATGGCCCTGGGCAACCATGACGATATGCTGCTGCGCTGCCTGCGCGGCGCGCCGATGGACCCCGCGCGCAAGGGGTTGGACGCGACCCTGGCGCAGATCGCCGCCGCGCCGGACAGCCGGACGCTGCGGGCGGAAACCCTGGCCCTGCTGGAGCACGCGTCTTTGTATCTATCGCTGGACGGCGGGAGATTGATTGTCGTGCATGCGGGCATTGAGGAAGCGATGATCGGCAAACCCATCAGCGCCGAAACGCGCCGCTTTCTGCTCAACGGGGACGCAATTGGGAAATCGCCGGACGGAAAGACTCTGCGGCACGACTGGGCGGCCTCTTACCACGGAAGCGCGTTTGTGGGTTATGGGCACACGCCGCAGGAGCGGGCCGAAGTGCGGGGGCGGACGGTAAATGTCGATACCGGGGCGTATCGCGGCGGGCTGCTGAGCGCCTTTCGCTGGCCGGAATATACCCTGGTGTCCGTGCCGTCCAATTTTCGGGCGCAGGATTAACAGCGGGGGCAGGCTTTCCGAGACGCCACGCGGCGAGCGCGAGAACGTAAGCGCAGAGCGCCCACAGCCACGTGCGGGACAGCGCGGGGGCGGGCGGCACGGCTGCGGTTCGCGGGGCGGGAGGCGCGGGAACGGCGGGAAACAGCGCGGCTTCACGGGCAGGGATAAACGGCGCGGGAGCCAGTTTTTGCGCGGCACGCAGGGCGGCGGGCGAAGCCACGGCAAAGCGGTGGACAAGAAAGCGGGTCAGGGCGACATACATCTGCGCGCGCCGCTGAAAGTCAGGCGCGTCCTGGGGCGTGCCCGCATGGGTTTCCACCAGCATGCTGGACATGCCAATCTGGGTGCAGTAGCGATGGGCCAAACGAGGGTCGCTGTCCTGCCCGTAGGCGAAGGATTGGACATGGTAGCCGCCCGACCCGAGGCTTTGAACGGATTGCTGCTGCAAGTCCAGCTCGGCCTCGCCCAGCGGGGAATGGTCGGCGCGGCGGATTTCCAGGCAGTCGGCATTGTACTCATCGCCGCTGTCCCAGTTGTGCGCATCTATCACTAAAGCGGGGCGCAGTGTTGTCAGCACTTGCAACATGGCGCGGGTTTCCGGCTGGGTGAACGGCCCCCAGTCGCGGTTGAGGTCGGCATGCGCGGCGTTTTCGCGCGTGCCCCGCTCCGCGCCGTCCGGGTTGACCATGGGGACAATATACACAGTGACGTGACGGAGGTCGGCTTGGAGTGCGGGGTCTTGGCCGCCTGCGACTTTATGGATCAAACCGAGCAGGGCTTCCGTGGAGGCAGGCTCATCCCCGTGCTGGCGGCATAAAATCAGCAAGCGCATAGTCTGGGCAGGAGGCACAGACGGGTCGCGCAGGCGCACCAGCCACAGCGGGCGTTTGTGGACGGACTGCCCCGCCGACACCATGCTGACCCAGGGCGAACGGGACACATCGGCGCTGAGCTGCGCGGCCATTTGGCGGTACGACGTGACAGGGGAAGGCGCAGCCTGCGCGCGGGGAGTGCAGACAAGGACAAAGAGCAGCAAAAGCAGCGGCGCGATGGGGCGCATAATTAGTCTATGTTGGTTAATCTGTGTCATTGATGCTGGCCGAGACTGAGCCATGTCCTGCACCAGCACCCCTAGTCGCCAAGCCCCCACCTTCCAGGTGCCTTCCAGGCCTTCCAGTGCAGCGCCAGTGCGCGAGCGGGGTAAAGACCCGGAGGGCTTGAGGGCGTGGTTCAGTCGCAGAATTATGCTGCAAAGCCGCTAATCCGTATAAAGGCGCGGCAGGCGCGCGCTGGTGGTAATCCGCCGGGCGGGCAGGGTCACGACATCTCCCGCCTGCACATCGGGCACATCGGTTACGTCCACGGTGCAAATCTGCATCGCAATGCGCCCGACAACCGAAACGCGCCTGCCGCGCACGGTCACGGTCGCACCTGGCCCGCGCAGGCCGCGCAGCAGAGTTTTGAGGCCGCGCCACCCCGCTTGCGCGCTGAGCGGGGCCACCCCGAAGCCGTCGGCGTAGCCCACAGGCAGGACGGCGATCCGGGAAGCGCGGGCGGCGCTGAACTCGCCGCCGTAGCCGATAAATGCGCCGCGCGGCAGGTCGCGCACGGCGACAATGCGTGCTTGCAGTGTCCATGTCTCCTGCAAATCCAGCACGCGCGGCACAGCGTTCGACGGGTACTGGCCGTACAAAAGGGTGCCGGGCCGCACGGCATCCAAACGCATCTGGGGAAAGCGCACCAATGCGGCGGAGTTTGCGCAGTGGCGCAGGCCCACGGAAATCCCCTCGTTTTGCAGCCGCGTCGCGACCTGCTCAAACGCGGCAAACTGGCGTCGCGCCGAAGCATCATCGCGCTCTAAGGCGCGGGCAAAATGGGTGTAGATGCCTGCAAAAACAACGTTCGGCTCGGCATCGATCTGCCGGGCCAGCGGCAGCGACTGGGCAGGCAGAGCGCCCAATCGCCCCATGCCCGTGTCTACTTTGAGGTGGACACGGGCGTGTTTGTTCTGGGCGCGGGCGGCCTGCGCCAGGCCATGCAGGGTAGTCTCATCGCAAAGCGTGGCGTCCAAGTCGGCTTCAATCAAAGCATCCCATTGGTCGGGGCGGGGCGGCAGAAAGACGAGAATACGGCCTTCAATGCCCGCCGCGCGCAGTTCCAGCCCTTCGGCCAGAGTGGTGACGGCAAAAAACTCCGCGCCCGCGCTTTGGAACACGCGGGCGGTTTCGGGTGCGCCGTGCCCAAATGCATTGGCTTTCACCACGGCAATCACCAGGGGGCTTGGCCCGCCGGGGGCGGCAATCAGCGTCCGTACCGCGCTGAAGTTGTGGCGCAGGGCCGGACGGCTGACCGACACCCAGGCATCCGGCATTGGCGCAGTCATTCGCTGTCCTTTGCGGCAGGAGCCGTAGAGACTGTCCCGTCTTCCAGCGGGCTTGGGGGCGGCGTGGGGACGACAGGAGCGGTTTGCGAAGGCGCGGGACGCACGGGGGCGGAACGCGGCACGGCCCTGTGGCGGGAAGCCAGCAGGGACAAATCGCGGCCCTGCCCATTAACGCGGGCGGCGGCTTCGGCCAGAAGCGTGTCGCGCTCGCCTGCCGTGTCCCGCAGCAGCGCAGTCATAAACTGCAAATGCGCCTGCGCGCGGGCGGGCACGCTGCGATGCAGGCGGGTCAAGCGGTTGGTTTCAAACAAAAGAGTCGGCACCTGGGCCACGATGCACCCGAAGCGATGGGCCAGCCGGGCGGGATGGCGGTCGGTGACCAGGTGGCAGGCCGTGGGACAGCCTGCCGCCTGCATCGCGGCCTGCACGACCGACTGGGCCGAGTCGCAGGCCTGCACAAGAGCTGGCGAGGCCCCGCTGCCCGCGCCCGCCGTTTCGGTGAAGTCCAGGCGCGGGTCGTCCGGGTACAGCTCATGCTGGTCGGTCATCATGTCCGGGTGCAGGCGCAGGACGGCGCGATACAAAGCCCGCGTTTCCGGCTGGGTTCGGCGCAGCCAGTCCCGATTGATGTCTTTGTCATGGGCATTGTGGCGCAGGAACGCTTCCGCTCCGTCGGGATTCGCCATCGGCACGACAAAGACCGTCACGCGCTGTAAGTCCAGCACGAGGGGCGAGCCGGGCGCGGCCTTGACAAGCTGCGTGATAAATTGCAGGGCCGCTTCGGTGGACGCCGGTTCATGCCCATGCTGGCGGCAGAGATAGAATAACCGTTTGGGGGGCAAAGCAGGTGTCGTACTGGGCGGCGCAGGAATGGCAGAAGCGCCATCAGTGGCCGCCGCGTCGGCATCGGGAAGAGCGACGGGGGCAGGCACGGGAGATGTTTCGTGGAGAGTCACCATCCACAAGTCGCGTCCCTTGACCGAATGCCCGAGAGTAGACAGAGCCATGCGCCCCGTCCCGCGCGTTTTGTCATACGCGAGCAGAGCCTGAAGCTGCGCGACCATCGGCGCATAGCGGGTCGTGCCCGGCGGACGCGCCAGGTTTTTTTCGGCGTGCGTCGGCAGGGCCAAGAGGAGAAGAAGCAAAGGCGCAAAGCAACAAGAACAAATGCGAAGCATGAGCTTAGTCCTCAGACAGGGAGAAGCCTGGTACATATACAGAGATTATCGGCAGAATGGAAGCGGGAAAAGAGGCAGGGCGCAGGGCGATTATTTGCCCTTGAGGCGGCGGACGAGCTTTTGGGCGGCAGGCTTGCCCGTGGTGTAGGCCCAATACGCGGCTTTATTGTAGACCAGGTCGTACTCGCCGATGTACTCCACATAGCGCGGGCTGAAGCCTTCTTTGAAGCGGTTCAAGCCCTGCAAGTGGTCGTCTGCCTCCAAAGCCGCCGCAGACTCGCCTTCCTGGCGGCGCCTCGGGCTGACTCCGCGAAAGTCGTACCAGGCACACCCCTGCGCGCGCGCCCAGCGGATCATCGCCCACTGCATCGCATAGTTCGGCATGGTGTTGCGATGCTCATTGCCCGATGCCCCGTACACATACCATGCCTTGTCGCCAATCAAAAAGCACAGCGCGCCCGACAGATATACGCCGTCATAACGGGTGAGAAACAGCTTCGCCATGTTCGCAGGCACCAGCGTGTCCCACAATGTCTGGAAGTAAGACAGGGGGCGCGGACGAAACCCATCGCGCGCGCCGGTAATCTGCATCAGGTCGTTAAAGACAGACAGGTCGGCGCGCGTCAGCTCCTCCACGACCTCAACGCCATGCTTTTCCACGGACAGCTTGATATTGCGGCGTGTTTGGGGCTTAAACGAGGCCAGCAGCTCGGCCTCGGTGCGGCCTGCCAGGTCCAGCTGCATCACGCAGCGCGGCTGGGTGCCGCCGAACCCCTGCGGGTCGGCATCCGGCGGCGGCGCAAACCCATGCGCCGCCAGCAGAGAGGCGACATCGGTGCGCTCTCCGGGCACGGCAGGGTCAATCTTGAGGAATGCGGCTTTGTGAGAGTTTGCCTGAGCGCGAATGGCGCTGAGCAGCAGCCGGAACGTGTCCGTGTCGGCCCAATCCAGCATCAGCGGCCCGCGCGGGGCATAAAAGAAGTTGCCGACCAGGGGCAGTTTGCGCACCAGCAGCTCAGCCCCGGCAATGATGGCATCTCCGCGAAAGACAGCGATACGCAAGGGCATCCAGCCGGGGCTTTTCACCGCGCCCCACTCCCACGCCTGCAGCACATCGCCTTCGGGACGCTGTCCGACGAACAGGTTCCAGGCCGCATGGTCGGCAGGAGATACTAAAAGGCGCGTGGTGGGGGCAGAAGACAAAAACGGGGGGGATAAAGTCAAAACAGCTTATTGAACCTCAATCACCTGATACACGCACGCGCCGGCAGGGGTCTGCACATCCACGCGGTCTCCGACTTTTTTGCCCAGCAGCGCCTTGCCCACCGGGGATGTGTTGGAAATGCGATTGTTGGTGGGGTCGGCTTCCAGCACGCCGACGATCTTATATTCCAAGTCTTCGTCAAACTCGGCATCATGGATTTTCACGACCGACCCCAGAGCCACCGTGTCGCCGCCGCCGGAATAGTCGGAGATTTTGGCGCGGTCCAGCGTGGCCCGAATACCGATAATCTTACCTTCCAGCAGTCCCTGCTGACGCTTGGCATCATGGTAGTCAAAGTTCTCGCTCAGGTCGCCCATCGCGCGCGCCTCTTTGATGCGCTCGGCAATCGCCTTGCGCTCCTCGGACACCAGGCGGCTGAGTTCCTGTTCCAGCTCTTGATATTTCTCAACAGAAAGCACGATTTCGTCGTTTTGCATGATCATTCGCCTGCGGCACGGGGGGTCTGAAACGGGGGAATTGTGTTTGAATGCACAGTGCTGTTATCTTACCACAGGCTCTTGCGTCTGTCAAACTTTAGGGTTTTGCGTATTCCCATGAAAGCAAACACGTAAAGATACGAGTTTGGCACAGTTTGTGCAGAACAGAAAAGCACGTAACTACGCAGAAGAGGATCATTTTGAGAAACGCTTACATTAAGTTTCAGAGCGAGCAAGACGGCGTCCTCGGCTGCGAGAAGCTCGTGGCCCATTCACCGGTCAGCCGCCTGACCAATGGGGTTTTCTGCGTTCCCTGGGGCAGCCTGCCCCTGCTGGACGCGATGGAAATTGACTACTCTTTTGCCAGTGAAACCGACCTGCTTCATGCGCACCCCGTCTGGAACTTCGCCGTGCCCCGCGCCGGCTAAGCCAATCAGCCCTCATTCTGCTCATAGACTGTCTCGCCGGGCGGATAGCAAATCAGCTCTATTTGATTGCCGTCCGGGTCGGAGACATAGATGCCTTGCGTGCCGTCCCGATGCGTGTCAATGGGTTTGCCCACGGCGTCTGCGGCCTGCGCCAGCGCTTCCGCATCCAAGCGCAGGGCGATATGCGGTGGATGCTGAGACGGCGTGACCAGGGCCAGCTTGCCCTGCCCCAGTTTCAAGAAGGCCCAGGTGCCATCCTGGTAAAGCACTTCCGCTCCAAATTGCTCCACATACCAGGCAGCCGAAGCGGCAATGTCGGTGGACGGCACAGCCGTGTGATCCAGCGCAAAACTCATAACACCCATTTCCTCCCATAGCAAAGAACACAAACGACAGCCCGTACACGGCTGCCCTTTGTGTGTTGACACAGCCCAGCAGCAACTGTCTCATTCATCATGCCAAGAGTTTACCACAACCTTTGAGGTTCGGTTTTAAGGGAGGCGGCAGAAACCTGGGCCGCACTGCCGCCCCTCCGGCGCCAGATAAAGCCGCTGAGGGGTACAACGAATAGTATGAGAGGCAAACAGCGGGCACGGGCGCGAGGGCAGATTTGGCGGTTTGTGGTGCCGGGGGCGCTGTGGCTGGGCATCATCGTTTGTGTGTGGGGGTTTGTGCGTTTGACCCAAATCGCGCTGTACCGGCAGGCGCATGGGGTCATTGGGGCGGAGCATCCGTATGACTGGGGCGCAGACGGCTGCCTGGTTTTGGCGATGGCGGCGGCGGCCCTTTTGCTGCTGACGCGTCCCGTGCGCGGACGAACCTGGCGCAAGGCGCGACGCTCACGCAGCCGTTTGGAGACGGATTTGGGGCGGGCGAAGAGGGCAAAGCGGCGGCGGGAGCGGGTACAATAAGACCAAATGAAATCTGCACTTCCTCCCAAGACACCGGAAAGCCATCCCAATTTGGGGCACAAAAACACGCGTCGCGAAGCGCGGGAGCTGGCCCTGCGCATGCTGTTTGAACTGGACTTGGGACGGCAGGAGCCGAACGCCGTCATCGCCTCGGCCCTGGCGCAGTCGCCGCTGGAAGGCCTCAACCGGGAGCTGGCGGAAGCGCTGGTGCGCGGGACACTCACGCATCAAGGCGAAATTGACCAGACTGTGGCCGCATTGTCCACCGATTGGGCACTGGACCGGCAGGCGGCTGTGGATCGCAACATCCTGCGCATGTCGGCCTTTGAAATGCTGTACAGGCCGGAAGCGCCGCTCGCCACAATTGTCAACGAAGCCGTGGAGATGGCAAAGAAATACTCCACGGCGGAGTCCGGGCGGTTTGTCAACGGCGTTTTGGGGGCGATGTCTCGCGCGCCGCGCCCCCCGGACACGCCCGAAGCGACAGAGAGCGCAAGTCAGGACCTGGCATGACGGAGTTTGCGCTGCGCCCGTTTGTGGTGGCCGAAGCGGAGCAGGTGGCCCACTGGGCCGCCACGCCACAGGACTTGTGGCAGGCGGCATCGTCGGAGGAGTTTCCGCTGACGGCAAAAGATGTCACCCGGTGGACATTGGAAGCAAACTTTGCCTGGACATTGCGCGCGGACGGCGACCTGGCAGCGTATGCCGAGATCGTGGAAGACGATGTGGAAGGGGACGCCGAAATCCAGCACCTTCTGGTCGCGCCCGACCTGCGCGGGCAGGGCATCGGGCGCGAACTGCTGAACCGGCTGTGCGCGTTTTTGGCCGCCGAGCGTCCCTACCCCGAACTGTGGGTGCGTGCGGGGCGCGACAACCCGGCGGCGATTGCCTGTGCGCAGGGCGCGGGGTTTGAGGCATCGGAAGCCCTGTCCGGGCCGCATTATGTGTGGCTGAAGCGCGCCGTCAATCCCACAAGGGAACCTAAACACCATGATTTTGTCCGATAAGAGCATCAAAGAGAGCGTGGCGCAGGGGCGGATTGTGATCGCCCCGTATGACGAAGAATTGGTGCAGCCTGCCTCCATTGACATCCGGCTGGCGGCGCAGTTTCGCGTGTTCCGCAACTATCGCTACCCGTGCATCGACCCCAAATCCCCGCAGGACGAGCTGACCGAGATGGTGGAAGTCGGGGAGGGCGAGTCGTTTGTGGTGCATCCCAACGAGTTTATATTAGGCAACACGATAGAGCGCATCTCGCTGGCCGATGACTTGGTTGCGCGTCTTGAAGGAAAAAGCTCACTTGGCAGATTAGGGCTTATCGTGCATGCCACGGCGGGGTATATCGACCCTGGCTTTGACGGCAACATCACGCTGGAACTGTCCAATGTCGCCAATCTCCCCATCCTGCTCTACCCCGGCATGAAGATCGGGCAGATTTCGTTCTTTGCCATGTCCACGCCCGCCGAGCGACCTTATGGGCATCCGTCTCTGGGCAGCAAGTATAAAGGGCAGTCCGCGCCGACTGCGAGCCGAATGCACCTGAACTTTCCTGAAGGAGTGACACGCAGCATATGACTATTGATGATTACCAGGTTTTGCAGCGCGGCCCCGATGGCAGCGCGCATGTCGCCCTGGACACGGGGGAGAAAATCACGCTGCCGACCGGCGGGCCGTATGAAGTCGGCGGGGCCAAAGACGTTCTGGTGGGCGATTTGTGGGTGCTGGCCGGGCAAAGCAACATGGAAGGCTGCGGCGATCTCGCCGACCTGGAAACGCCCACTGAGCACGTGCGCTCGTATCAATCACGCGAGAAATGGGCGGTGGCCGATGAGCCGCTGCACTGGCTGGGCGAGTCGCCGCGCCTGGTGCATCACGCGCTCGCAGGGCGCGAGACGGTGCCGGATGAACTCGACCCACGCGACCTGGGCCGCACCAAAGGCGCGGGGCTGGGGCTGACGTTCGCCAAGGAGTGCCTGGCGCGAACCCATGTACCCGTAGGGCTGATCCCTGCCGCGCACGGCGGCACCAGCATGGCCCAGTGGGACCCCCAACTTAAAAGCGCAGGCGGGGCGTCTTTGTACGGGGCCACTTTGGAGCGGGTGCGGGCCAACGGCGGCAAAGTCACGGGCATTTTATGGTATCAGGGCGAAAGCGACTGCTACACTGAAGCCCTTGCGGTGTATGCTCAGCGCATGACGGCTTTGGTGCAGTCATTCCGCGATGACTTAGGCCAGCCCGACCTGCCCTTCTATTTTGTGCAGATTGGCGGCGTGGTGGGCGACCCCGACCCGGCGGCAATTGACGGCTGGAACGGCATCCGCGAGGCGCAGCGCGCATGGGCCACAACGCTGCCGCATGTGTCGATGGTCAGCGCGATTGACCTGGGGCTGGACGACAGCATCCATATTGGTACGGCGGACCTCAAGCGACTGGGCCGACGGCTGGCCGACGCCGCAGGCGGCATTCCCGCCCCTGCCCTGCGCGGCGCGTCCGTGGAAAACAATGGCCTGCGGGTGCGCGCCTCTTTTGACCATGTGCGCGGCGAACTCGCATCTCTGGGCCGACCGGCGGGCTTCAGCCTGCGGACAGACGCGGGCCAGGAACTCGTGCGCATCTATAAGACGACATTGGAAGGCGACAGCGCCGTGCTGCACCTGACCGAAACCCTGCCTCAAAGCGTGAACTTATGGTACGGCTGGGGATTATACCCCTACTGCAACATCACCGACCGGGAAGATGCCGCCGTGCCCGGCTTTGGCCCCTTCCCTCTTTCTCAAGGTTAAGAAATGTCAGCTATTCTTCTGGACGGCACGGCGACTGCCAAGACCATCCGCACGGAACTTGCCGCGCAGGTGCGGCGTTTGACCCTGGCTACGGGTGTCGTGCCCACGCTGGCCGCCATTCTCGCGGGCGACGACCCGGCATCGGCCACCTATGTGCAGATGAAGGAGCGGGCCTGCGCGCGGGCGGGCATGGGGTCGCGCACGTTTCCCTTTTCCAGCCAAACACCCCAGTCTGAGGTGGAAGAGTGTTTGGCGAAGCTCAATGCCGACCCCGGCGTGCATGGCATTCTCATTCAGCATCCCCTGCCCGCGCATATGGACGAACCGGCCCTCTTGTCGCAGGTGGCCGTGGAAAAGGACGTGGACGGCATTGCCCCCCTGTCGCTCGGCAGGCTGGTGGCGGGCATGGACGGCTTCCGCTCCTGCACCCCGGCGGGCATGATTGAGCTGATGAAGCGCTACAATCTGCCGATGGCCGGAAAACACGCGGTCGTGGTCGGGCGCAGCGTCATTCTGGGCAAGCCAATGGCTTTGCTGCTCTTGCAGGAAAACGCCACGGTGACTGTCTGCCACTCGCGCACGGAAAACTTAGGGGAGATTATCCGTCAGGCCGATATTCTCTGCGCGTGCGTCGGCAAGCAGGGCATGGTCACCGGCGATATGCTTAAACCCGGCGTGGTGGTGCTGGATGCCGGCTACCAAAACAACCGGGGCGACGTGGACTATGACGGCGCATTAGGGGTTGCCTCGGCCATCACGCCCGTGCCGGGCGGGGTCGGGCCGATGACCATCGCCATGCTGATGCAGAACACCGTCACGGCTGCGGCCCGCGCGGCGGGCTTTGCCCTGGAAACCCCGGCGGGACAATGACCTTTGATCTCACGGCCTACCTCCACGACCGCCGCAGCCGCATAGACGATGCCCTGGATGCGTTTGTGCCGCCCGCCGCGAGGCACCCGCCGCGCCTGCATGAAGCGATGCGCTATTCCCTCTTTTGCGGCGGCAAGCGCCTGCGCCCCATCCTTGCCCTTGCCGCCGCTGAGGCATTAGGCCAGCCCGCGCACACGGTACTGCCGCTGGCCTGCGCCTTGGAGTGCATCCACACGTTTTCGCTCATCCACGACGACCTGCCTGCGTTAGATAACGACGACCTGCGCCGGGGCAGCCCGACCAGCCATGTGGTGTTCGGCGAGGCGATGGCGATCCTCGCGGGCGATGCCCTGCTCGCATTGGCATTTGAGCTGGTGGTGGAATGCCGCCTGTTCTGGCCCGAAGCCCGCGTGCTGGATGCCCTGGCGATGGTGGCGCGGGCATCGGGAACACCAGGCATGGTCGGCGGGCAGGTGTCCGACATGGAGGGGGAAGGTCGGGAGGACCTGACTGAAGCCGACATTGCCTCCATCCATGCACGCAAGACCGGCGCATTGTTGGTGGCCTCGCTCCTGGGCAGCGCCCGCCTGTGCGGAGCCAGTGTCACCCAGGAACGCGCCCTGCGCACGTATGGCGACTGCCTCGGTTTGGCGTTCCAAATCACGGACGACATCCTTGATTTGGAAGGCGAGGCGCATGTTATCGGCAAGCCCGTCGGCAGCGACCTGGCGCAGGACAAAGCCACCTACCCCAAGATACTTGGCCTGGAAGCGTCGCGCCGCCTGGCCGTGCAGTCCTCGGACAGCGCCGTGCAGGCCCTGGCCGCGTTTGACCACCACGCCGACCCTCTACGCGCACTCGCGCGCTATGTCACCGAACGACAGCATTAACTCGTGTGGAGGAGACTGATGGCAGCAGGTAAAAAGAGAAATTGGCCCCTTCAAGCCGCGCTCTGTGCCGTGGCGCTGACCCTGGCATTGATGTTTGCGCTGTCAGCGCAGGCAGGCATCAACCGCTCTGTGCTCCTGTGCCTCGGCCGCAGAGCCGTCACCATAAACAGCGCGGTGTTGCGCGGAGAGCGGAATCGCTACACGGTGCGCGGGCGGGCGGAAGAAAAGCTTTCGGTGCGTATCACCGCACGGGAACACAATGCAGCGTTCCAGATTATTGCTCCCAGTGGACAGGCTCTGCCGCATGCAGGCAATGGTGATGACGCTACGCGCTGGCAGGGCAGTCTGCCCCTCACGGGCGTCTACACCGTGGTCGTCGGCGGCACGCGCGGCAATGCCGCGTATACCCTGACTCTCTCCCGTACTCCGTAACTGATGTTACGCCGAGTGCCGAGGGCATGAAATCGCTGGTCTTGGCGTGTGCCGGGGGTGGTTTGCCCCCGGCAGAGACGAGGCCATGCCCTCACGGGCATAAGAATAAGTCGCATAAGCGTGTCTTACGTCCGAAGGACGGGGCTTCGTCCCGTGCCGGGGGCAAACCACCCCCGGCACAAGCCAAGACCAAAGGCTGTTTGCCCCCGGTTTGCCGCCGCTTCCAAAGGGACATGCTTCCACTGCATCCTATCAGCTCCGCAACTCTCTCAGGCGAGGTCAGCCAATATCGGGCACGCCGTCAAAAAAGTCCACTCTCCCTGTTTCCAGGGAATACTGAGCGCCTACCACAACCAAGCCATTGTTCTGGATGGCTTGCTCCAACACTTCCGACCCGTAGCGCAGATGGTTGACAGAGGCGCGGACATTGGCCCGGATTGCCTGCTCCACGAGAGCATCCGGGTTGTGCGCGAGGTCTGTCGCCAGCAATCCTTCCACCGATGGCCGCACACGGTCCACGATGGAACGCAGGTTGCGCGACTGACTTGCCGAGGGACGCTGCAGCTCCTCCAAAGTCGCCAGGATAGCCCCGCAGCGCGAATGGCCCAGCACCACGACCAGCCGCGTGCCGTAACGCTCCGTAGCAAACTCCACGCTGCCCACCTGCGAAGACGCGACCACGTTGCCGGCCACCCGAATAACAAACAGATCGCCCAGCCCCTGGTCGAAGACAATCTCCACCGGCACCCGTGAGTCGGAGCAGCCCAAAATAATGGCAAACGGCTCCTGACCCGCCGCCAGTTCCGTCAGCCGCGCTTGGCTCGCCAGCGTGTCGGTGCTCCGAACCCCCGCCACAAAGCGGCTGTTGCCCTCTTTCAGCCGTTCCAATGCTTCTCGTGCTAAGATCATGAATTTATATCCTTTCCGGCTCACTGCCAGACGTACTTGCGATAAAAACTTGGCTACTGACGCGGGTCTTGCTGTAGGTCACATTCCCCATCGTTCCAACAACCGACTTGCCGCTCATTCTCGTGCTTTGGCTTCCACATTACGGGGCCGCGATAGGCATAGTTTGAGCCGACATATTCGTATTTGCCGCGTCCGACCCGCACCAGTACCAAATGCCGAAATGAGAATGGGTCTTTGTTGATGACGTTGTAGCAATAGTCAGACGGAATGACGCTGTCTTTGCCATAACCGCCGATCCGCTCAATCTCGCGCTTGAGCACGTCAGACGGTATGCCCTCTTCCCCGTAATGCTTGTGCAATCGCGCGGCGGCTTCATTGACACCCTGTGCCATCTTCGGCCAAGCGTGTACCGGAGAGTTGTAAGAGTTGCTTTTTATCATTTGCCTTCTCAACAGGGCAGCCTGCGTGACGCAGCTCCACATGACGCAAAACCGCGCTTGGTGTCGGCCTGCTTGCCGTCAGTATAGCACACAAGGGGCGGGCTATCAACACCGCCGATCAATGCAAAATGCCCAATGGGAAGCATCGGGGTTCAGTCGGCTTGCGAAGGCGTATCATAGACGTTTCCACGGCTTTGCATAGGCATACCGACGACGGAACGATTTGTTCCGTCGTTGGTATGCGCTTGGAAAGCCGTAGCAATAGGTGTGCAATGCCCACAACAGCCCGGCTAAGCCTCAAAGCGAAACACATTGTCGCCGATTTGCAGCAGGTCGCCGGGGGCAAGAACAGTCTGCGAGACGCGCATGTCGTTGACCAGCAGCACGCTTGCGCTGTCCCCTTCTTCCGCGCGCACCTGCCCGTCATTATGGATAATCAGGCGCGCGTGAAGGGGCGACACGGCGCGATCTACGAGCGCAATGTCGCTTTCGGCATCGCTGCCGATGGTGACGACGGCGGCGGACAAGGCAAACATGGCGCCTGCCGCCAGGCCTTCCAGCCCAATCAAATGCGGCATGGTCCGTGGGTCTCCTGCGCCAGGGCGTGACAGCGGGCAATGGCGTGCGGCAGGGTGTCGATAATGTCGGTGGCGAGCAGGCCCGCTTTGCCGCCCTGCGCATCGCGCACCAGGTCCCCCGCCAGGCCGTGCAGGTACGCGCCCGCCGCTGCCGCTTCGGGCGCGCCCAGGCCGCAGGCGAGCAGGGCGGTGATAATGCCCGTGAGCGTGTCGCCCATGCCGCCGCTTGCCATGCCCGCATTGCCGGTCGCGTTCACCCAGAGGCTGCCGTCCGGGGAGGCGATCAATGTGCGCACGCCTTTGAGCAGCACGGTGCAGCCGAAGAGGGCGGCAGCGCGCTCAACATTCTGCCGCCGGTCGGCTTGAACGGCGCTTGTGTCCATGTTCAGCAGGCGTCCCATCTCGCCCGGATGCGGGGTCAGGATTGTGGGCGCGGTGCGGGATTTGACCAGCGCGGCCCCATGATCGTCTTCCATGCTGAGAATGTTCAGGGCGTCGGCGTCTATGACCAAAGGAAGGGGGCAGCGGGCCACAAAGCCGCGCACAAAGGCCTGTGTTTGATCGTCATGCGTGCCCCCCAAGCCCGGCCCGAGGCCTGCCGCTTTGCCTCGCTCCATCAACGTCAGGGCGGGTTCCAACGCGGGCGGGGCAAAGGCGCCGTGTTCGGTCTGTGGCAGGCCCCGCGTCATCACGACCGGGTTGATGCGGCTCATCACGACGTTTTGGGCATCTTGGGGCACGGCGAGTGTCACTAGGCCCGCGCCGGTGCGGGCGGCGGCTTCGGCGCACAGCACGGCGGCTCCGACCAGGCCGCGCGACCCGGCAAACAGCAGGGCCGTGCCGAACTTGCCTTTGTTGCTGTCGCGGCTTTCCGAACGGGGCGGCAGCCAGCGGGCGACATCGGAGGCCTGTGTCAGCGACACGTGAATGTCGTCGGCCTGCATCACCGCGCGGGGCATGCCGATGTCGGCCACGACCAGCTCTCCCACATAATCCTGGCCGGGAAAGTCCCACAGGCCGATTTTGGCAAGGGCAAACGTGACCGTGACGAGAGCCTGCACGCAGGCCCCATTCACGCGCCCCGTGTCCGCATCCAGCCCGGACGGCACGTCCACGGATACGACGGGTTTGTGGGCATTGTTTATGGCGTCAATAATAGCAGCTAATTCGCCTGTCACCCCGCCGCGAATCCCTGTGCCCAGCAACGCGTCGATGATCATATCCGCACGGGCAAAGGCTTCTTTCTGGCCTGCTGCGCCTGCCATAGGCACGCCGAACTTGCCCGCCATCTCATAGCTTACCTGCGCATCGCCTGTCAGCCCGGCGGGGCCTGCGGCCAGCCACGCTGTGACATCGGCCCCGAAGCGCGTGTGCAGGTGGCGCGCGACTGCCAGGCCGTCCCCACCATTATTGCCTTTGCCGCACACGACCGCAATGCGTTTGCCCCGGAGCGGCCCAAAGCGGGCGGCGAGTTCGTCCACCACGCGCAGGGCGGCGTTTTCCATCAGCACGATGCTGGGCATGCCGTAGTTTTGGCAGGTCGCTTGGTCCATAGCGCGCATCTGCGCGGCAGTCACCAGTTTCATAGTGTTTTCCTTGTTTCTCGGCCCCTGCTCTATTCTTCAAACACGCGCCCAATACGCGCGTGTTCGTCGTCAGTCAGCGGCGGGACGGAGACGGCCCCGACGTTTTCATCCACCTGCGCAGGGGTCTTCATGCCGACAATGGCGCTTGCGACATGCGGCTCGTCCAGCACAAAGCGCAATGCGGCCTGCGCGGGCGTTCGTAAGTTGCCCTCGGTCAAGAAGCCGAGTTTTGCGCTGGTTTCGGTCATTGCCTGCACGTATTCGGGGGGAAGAGCAGCGCGAATATCGCCGTCCTCAAAGGTTGTTTTCGCCCCATAACGGCCCGCCAGAAACCCGTTTGCCAGCGGCTCGCGCGCCAGAATGCCGACCTGGCGCTTGCGGGCAAGCGCCAGCAGCTCGGTGGTCGCGCCCTGAAAGAACACGCTGAGGGCGACTTCTATCACGGACACAGGCTTGTTATGTCTCAAGAGCCACACGCCGTCTTCGGGAGTTTGGACGCTGACCCCGTAATGCGCGATCTTGCCCGCCCGCCGCAGCGCATCCAGCGTTTCCCAGGCCCGCCAGCGGTCCAGTGTCTCCACTTCGGGGTTCATCAGCAGGTAGATGTCTAGCGTTTCGCGGCGCAGGCGCACAAGGCTTTGCTGCACCGCGCGGGCGATGCCGTAGGGTGTCCAATCGGCTTCCAGGGTGCCGTCATTGCGGTAAAAGTTGATGCCGCCTTTGGTCACGACCGTCGGCTGCGGCCCCGTCCATTCGGCCAGCGCTTCGCCTATGAGTGCTTCGCTGTGGCCGTGCCCATAAATATCCGCCGTGTCAAAGAGGGTGATGCCTTGCTCCAATGCACGCGCGAGGGCGGCGCGGGAAACAGGATCATCGGTTGGGCCATAGCTGTTGCCGAACGCCGCCCCGCCGATGGCCCAGCCGCCGAAGCCCAGTTCGGAGACACGCAGGTTTGTTTTGCCCAGCCGCCGGTGCTTCATAGTCGTGTTACTGGGCAAAGTGCCGCCCGACAGCAATCGCCAGGGCATCTTCCCCCACGGCGACAACGGCATCGGGGAGATGCAGAGTTTCGCCCAGCGCCTTGCGCGCATGGTAGCCGCCATAGGCCCCCAGCACCGCCGCGCCTGCGCCCAATGCCGTTCCCAGCCACGGCGACTGCCCCGCCCGGCGGCACAGCACATACCCCACCGCGCCGCCCGAAACGGCGCGTCCCAGCAGCGGGCCGGGAGCGAGGCGGGACGGCGTTTTGGGCAGCTTGTCCCCAACAAGTTCGCCCGCCGACAGCAGCCGGAACAAGAGTTTGACATTCTCGGAGGCTCCTTCGGCTGCAAGGGCCGGGCCGAGCAGGGTGCGCATGCCGCTGACCGCGCCGAGTGCGAAGATGCGTGTGTAAAGAGTAGTCATGGGAGGGTCTTTCCTGAGAAGCAAGGCCGCGATGTCTCATGCGGGTTATACCCCAACTTGGCGGTTTGCCTCGCCGGGCTTATGAGAGCAGGAGCGGCAGGGCTGAAAACAGGAGCGATTTGCCGGGGTTTTATGCGGGGTGATACCTGCCAACCTGGTATTTTTGCGGAGGGTAAATTAACAAGGGTTCTCCGATAATCAACCTGTTGGCGCGGGGCGAGACGCGTGAAACGGACTGCTGTTATGTACGAACCTTTAACCGAACTTCCCCTTTCGATGGCCGAGGTGCTGGCATCGCTGTCCTACGCGCTGGATTTGACCAGCGGGCAGTCGGTGGGGCATGCGCAGCGGGCGTGCCTGATCGCCATGCGGATCGCCAAAGAAGTCGGCCTGCCGCCCGCGCAGGCAACCAGTCTTTATCAGGCCATGCTGATCAAAGATGCCGGGTGCTCGTCCAATGCCGCCCGCATGTTTGAAATCTTCGGCAGCGATGATATTGATGCCAAGCGCGCCATTCGCATTATCGATTGGAGCAATGTCACCGAGGCCCTGAAGTTCGCGGAAACTTATACCCTGCCGGAAGGCTCGATGCTGGCCCGCGCCCGGCGCATCCAAAGCGTGTCGCAGGGCCTGGGGCAGCACACCAGAGACCTGTTTGAAGCGCGGTGCAGCCGGGGCGCGGATATTGCGCGCTCGCTGGGACTAGGCGAGGATGCCGCGCAGTGCATTCTGTACCTGGATGAGCATTGGAACGGGGACGGCATGCCTTACGGACTGCGCGGCGATAAGATTCCCCTAATGGCAAGGATCGCCTGCATTGCGCAGACTTTGGAAGTGTTCAATACGACCTTTGGCCTGGGCATGGCGTATGAAGTGGTGCGCTCCCGCTCCGGCCTCTGGTTTGACCCGGAGCTTGCGCAGCTCGTGCATACATTCCGCCAAGACGACCGGTTCTGGCACACGGTTACGGAGCAGACGCGCTCATCCCTCCTGCACATGAATGTCCAGGCGGCTGCCGAGACAATCAGTCCCAGCGGCATTGACAGCGTCTGCACGGCCTTCTCGCAGATCGTGGATGCCAAGTCACGCTTCACAGGCGAGCACTCGGCCCGCGTCTGCGCCTGCGCAGTTGGGATCGCCCGCGCGCAGGGGCTGGACACGGAACGCATCACTTTGATCCGCCGGGCCGCGCTCCTGCATGACATCGGCAAGCTGGCCGTGCCCAACACCATTTTGGACAAGCCCGGCTCGCTTTGCGCCGATGAATGGAAGGTAATCCAGCGCCATCCCATCCACACGCACAAGATTTTAGGGCAGATCACCGGCTTTGGGCGGCTGGCGGAAGTTGCCGGCGCCCACCATGAGCGCCTGGACGGGTCGGGGTACTGCAACGGCCTGCGGGCGACCGAAATCGACCAGGACATGCGCATTATCGCCGTGGCCGATGTGTGGGATGCCCTGTCTTCCCGGCGTCCATACCGCCCTGCCCTGCCGATGGACCACGTGTTTTCCATCTTGGATGCCCATGCGTCCATCGCCCTGGATGCCGGATGCATCGGCACGCTCAAGGAATTGGTGCAGGGCGGGGCGTTCCCGCCTGCTTCTTTGCCGGAGGAAGAAGACGATCTGCTTCAGCCTCTGCCGCTAGCTGCCTGAGCTTACCCCGCCTTTAGGACGTCCCTGGCCCGCGTAAGAGTCCCTCCCCCCGCCTTCGTAAAACTCAGGCTTCCCCTCCCCTGCACTGGCAGACCTGGAAGGAACCCGGAGGGCTGAAGGGGAGAGAGAGACGCTAACACGCGGGAAGGGAGCCACGCAACCAGGGGACTCTTCGCGCACCCCAGATATGCCATAATACAAGCACGAGCGTGTCAATTTATGAAAGAACCATTTGCCGATCTGCTTCCCCTGCCCGGCAGCCCGGATGCGCCGCTGTCGCTGGCCGAAATTCTGGGGGCATTGTCGTATTCACTGGACCTGACCAGCGGGCAGGCGATGGGCCACGCACAGCGCACCTGCCTCATCGGCATGCGTTTGGGCCGGGAGATCGGCCTGTCGGACGCCCAATCGTCCAGCCTCTATTACGCCCTGCTGATGAAAGATGCCGGGTGTTCGTCCAATGCCGCCCGCATGTTTGAAATCTTCGGCAGCGACGACATTGAAGCCAAGCGCGCGGCAAAAGTCGTAGACTGGAGCAACCTGGTGGAAGCGCTCAAGTATGCCGCCCATCACACGCTGCCGGAAAGCCCTCTGCTCGCCCGCGCCCGGCGCATGCTTTCCATCGCCGCCAACCCCGGCGCGGTCAACCATAGCTTTATGCACTCGCGCTGCAGCCGAGGGGCACAGATCGCCCTTGCCATTGGGCTGGGCGAAGACGCCGCCGACTGTATCCGCCATTTAGATGAGCATTGGAACGGGCAGGGGCAGCCGTATCAAATCAAAGGCGACCGGATTCCCCTTTTGGCGCGCATCGCCTGCATGGCCCAAACGATGGAGGTGTTCAACACGACCTTTGGCCTGGGCGCGGCTTATGAAGTTGTGCGCACCCGCAGCAAACGCTGGTTTGACCCAGGCCTCGTGCAGGCCGCCCATGCGTTCCGCCAGGACGATGCGTTCTGGCAGGGCGTACAGCAAAATACCCACGCCGAGCTGCGCCGCCTGGACGTGCGCACAGGCTCGCGCGAGGCCACCGACGCGAGCATTGACAACGTGTGCGATGCCTTTGCGCAGATCGTAGACGCCAAATCCCCCTTTACGAGCGAGCACTCGGCCCGCGTCTCCGGGTACGCCGTGGAAATCGCCCAACTGCTGGGGTTTGAGGCACCGCGCCTCCTGCAGATGCGCCGCGCGGGCCTGCTGCATGATGTGGGGAAACTCGCCGTATCCAACGCCATTTTAGACAAACCCGGCCCGCTGAATGACGATGAATGGATTGCTATCCGCCGCCATCCCTACTATTCCCAGAAGATATTGGGGCAGATTCGCGGCTTTGAGCGCTTGACCCAGATTGCCGCCGCCCACCATGAGCGTCTGGACGGCAAGGGCTACTTTCAGGGCATGACAGCCGATCATCTCGACCTAGACATGCGCATCCTGGCCTGCGCCGATGTGTTTGATGCCCTGTCCGCCTCCCGCCCGTACCGAGATGCCATGCCGATGTCCAAAGTATTTGCTATTCTAGACAAAGATGCGGGCATTGCTCTGGATGCCGACTGCATCGCCGCCCTGAAGTCGCGCTACGGCGGCTGGGAGAGCATGCCCCCCTCAGGCCCCGCCCCGCCTGTCTCGAAAAGTGGCGACCCGCTTCCCACCCCGCCTGCCCAGGACGACCTCCTGCGTCCCCTGTTTGCCGCGTAGGTGAGGCTTCCCTCCCCCGTCCCGGCTTCATTCCCTCCCTGCATGGGTACAGTGTAACCACTATGCCCAATCCCGACCCTTCACAGAATGCTTCGCCCCTTGCCCAGACACGCCCGCCGCAGGGGGAGAAATCTGTCACTGTAATCTTCAACCCTGTGTCCGGCACCACCGACCCCGAGGAACGCAAAAAGGTCATCAGTGATACCCTCGCTTCCCACGGCTACACATGCCAGTATCTCTTCACCACCGAAGAAGAAGGCGCCAATGCCCTTGCCAAGAAGGCGCTTGCCGACGGCGTAGATCTGATCGCCGTGTCCGGCGGCGACGGCACCGTGATGGAAGTGCTGTCGGCCCTGGTCGGCAAAAGCATCCCGGTCGCTGTCTTGCCCGCAGGTACGGGCAATTTGCTGTCCATCAACCTGGGCATCCCAACCACCGTGCCCGATGCCGTGGAAGTCGCCCTTTCAGGCAAGCCCTATCACCTGGACCTGGTCAAGATGGACGACGACCGCTACTTCGCTATTATGGGCGGCATGGGCCTGGATGCCCAGATGATCCACGATGCCGACCGGGATGCCAAGCGCAAGTTCGGCCCATTCGCCTACTTCTGGGCGGTCGCCAAGAACCTGCGCCGCCACCGCGCCGTTTACCAGATCACTTTAGACGACGGCAAGCCGACGCGCCACCGCGCCAAAACCGTGATAGTCGCCAATATGGGCAAAATCACCGGCGGCGTGGACGCCATGCCCACCGCCTCCCCCAACGACGGCGTGCTGGACATCGGCATCTTAAAAGCGCACACCATAGGCCAGGGCCTGCGCCTGATCGGCAATGCCCTGCTGGGACGCGCGCAGGACGACCCCATGCTGGAAGTGTTCCAGGCCCGCAAGATGCGCATTGTCCCGGAGCGTCCCCAACTGTGCGAGCTGGACGGCGAAAATATCGGGCGCATCCGCGACTGGCAGGTAGAAGTGGTGCCCCAGGCCGTCCAGATACTTCTGCCCCAGGATGCCCCCGCCACGCGCGGCGAACAAAACCCGCCCGAAGCTGCCGCCCGCGTCAGCGCCCGCCGTCGCTTGACCGGCCCTCTTATCCTTGTCGTCCTGTTGAGCGCAAGCATTTACGCCTGGCGTCGCCGCAGGCAGCCCTAGCTGTCCGGCTTTGTTTGCGTATATCAGTGGAGGCCCTCGTCCGTTCGCGCAGACTCTCCCTCTTAGAATGTATCTCAAAACTCGTATACGGGCCTGGAAATGCCTTAAAACCGGCTTCTGCGGCGTTTTGAGATAGATTCTTAACAGCAGGCAAATAAAAACAGCGCCCCGCTTTTTAGTAGAAGCGGGGCGCTGGCGTGTTGGGTGTCGGCTATTCTTGGTTCGGCTTGAGGATCACTTTGGTGTAGCCGTCGGAGCGGCGATCAAACTTCTGGTAGGCATCGGGGGCACCCTCAATCAGCATGTCGTGGCTGACGATGATGTCCGGGTTCGCCTTGCCCGCTAATATGAGACCGCGCAGGAGCACATTGTACTTTTTGACGGGGGCCTGGCCTGTGCCCACCTGCAAACCTTTTTCCCACAGCTTGCCCCATGGGATTTCATACACGCCCTGCTTGGCTTCGGCATCCACGCCGCCGGGGTCTTGGGGCATGAATGCGCCGATAATGCCGAGCGCGCCGGTGGGGTTCACCAGGTCTACGAGGTCGTCGGTGACCTGGGTCGGCCTGTCCATGTCGGAGTTGCCTTCATCGTGCGCCTGGTAGCCGACCGCGTCGATGCCGCACATCACGCCGGGCATTTTATCGTCGCCGGGGCGCAGAGACTCCTGCACGCGCTTGTTGTGCTTGCGCTTGTCCTTGATCTGCTCCACAGGGCTGCCGTCTTTGAAGTTGATGAGGATTGCGCCGATCTGCTTCACTTTGTCCAGGCGCGCGGGCACGCTGTCCACCACGTAAATCTCGGAGACGCCTTTGATCTGGCTGCTCATCGCCGCCAAAAGCCCGACCGGTCCCGCGCCGTAGATCGCCACCGTGGAGCCGAGGTCCACTTTCGCCGGCTCGGTCGCATGGTAGGCTGTGGGGAAGATGTCCTCCAATAGGATGAAGTTATCTTCCAACTCGTCATAGGCCGTGCCGGGGACTTTGAGGCAGTTGTAGTCGGCGAACGGCACGCGGATATACTGCGCCTGTCCGCCCTGATAGGGTCCCATGCCGGTGTAGACGTAGCCCGCGCCGGCGGTTTCAGGGTTCGCCACCAGGCAGGCATTGCTGTAGCCGCGCCCGCAGTTGAAGCAGTCGCCGCAGCCGATATTGAACGGCAGCACCACGCGGTCGCCGGGCTTGATCTGTGTCACGGCATCGCCGATGCTTTCAATCACTCCCATGATCTCATGGCCCAAACTGCGCCCCACCTCAAAGTTGGTGCGCCCGTCATACATGTGCAGGTCGCTGCCGCAGATGGCGGCGGAGGTAATCTTGAGCAGCGCATCCGTGGGGCCGGAGATACGCGCCATTTCTATGTCTTCCACGGCAACAGTGCGAACGCCTTTGTACACAACAGCTTTTATGGTTTGGTCTTTCTGTGAGTCATAAAAACAAGAAATCCCCGGCTTGGTTTCACAAACAAAGCCGGGGAATGCGCCGATTAACGGACAGTGGACGCCCACGACAGAATGGCGCGCGAGGCGGCTTCCGGCTTTTCAATGATGGCGGCATGGGCTGCCCCAGGGATCACGGCGAGGCGGGAGCCGGGCGTATCCTGGTGCATCTTCTGGGCCATCTCCACGGGGTAGATCGGGTCATCCTGGCCGACCAGAAAGAGAACCGGGACACGGATTTTGGTATTGCGCGAGTCCGGGCGGTTCGCCAGAGTCTGGCCGCCGCCGACAGCGGCCTTGACCGAGCCTTTTTTAACAATCTTTCCCAAAAATGCCACCAGGTTCGGCTGGGCTGTCCGCGTCGGGGTGGTCAGCATTTGAGGCAGGAGCACCGGGATCATGGAGGCGACGCCTTTGTCTTCGGCCTGCTTGCCGAAACCAGGCCACTGGCCTTTTTCCACGTCGTTTGCAGGGGAGGTTGTGGAGTCAATCAGCATCAGGCCGCGAAAGCGAGTGGGGGCTTCCCGGTACATTTCCAGCACAACAGGGCCGCCCATGCTCATGCCGCCAATAATGGCCTTTTTGATATTCAGGTGGTCCATGACGGCCAGCATGTCTTTGGCATAGATGGAAACGGAGCCTTTGGTGTCGGGCGTCGTGCTGCTGCCGAAGCCGCGCAGGTCGGGCGTCACCACGGTGTAGCGCTGGGCCAGCATCGCCCGGTTTTTGGCGAACAGTTCGCCGGACAGCGGGTAGCCATGAATCAGCATCATGGCCGGGCCATGCCCCTGCACGCGATAAGCGATAGTCGCCCCGTTAGACTGCACCGAACCCGACTGGGCCTGGGCCTGTACGCGCGCGGCAGGCAGAACAGCGAGGGCTGCCAGCAGAGCAGCGACGAGAGAGGGAATTGTTTTCTTCACCAACGTTTCTCCTTTGGTTGACGCTCATGCATTGGGTGCAAGCATCATAGGAGGGTTCTACCCGTATGCATTGCCTGGTAATCCTGCGGGGGTAAACAAACGGAGGCTGAACGGGGTATTCTGATGATCAGCGCTCGCCAAAGGCAAAGGACACACTGTTATGCTGCGTCGTTCGGGGTTCACGCTGATTGAACTGCTCGTCGTGATCGCTATTATCGCCATTCTCGCCGCGTTTCTGTTCCCCGTGTTTGCCCAGGCCCGCGAAAAGGCCCGCGCCGCCGCGTGCCTTTCCAATGAGAAGCAGATTGGGCTGGCGTTTCTGCAATACGCCCAGGACTACGATGAGCGCCTGCCCAGCGGCGCGGGCTACTCGGATATTACCAACAATTACCGAGGGGATGGGTCAGGGTGGGCGGCGCAGGTGTATCCCGACATCAAGAGTCGGGACTTGTTTCACTGCCCCGATGATGGGACGGGGCCAACCGGCGCGCGCGTGCCGGTTTCCTATGCGCTGAACCAGAACGCGGCGGGGGCCACGCAGCCACAGTTTGGAAATGTCGCGGCGACAATCCTGCTGTTTGAAGTCAGCGATGCCGTGTCCGATGTGAGCAAATTGGGGAACGGACACGGGTCGGGGGATGTGTCGGTGGATAACGAATCCGCATCGGGCAATGGGAACGGCACTACGCGCGGCGGCATTGACACCTACCAAACCGGGCCGTTAGGCAATCCGCTCAAAGCCCCGGACGCCACCACCCGCACGGGGCGGCACGCGTCCGGGTCACACTTTCTGTTTGCCGACGGCCATGCTCGGTGGCTGCGCGGGGCCTCGGTCTCGGCGGGCGGGGACAACTCCAGCGCGGGCTGCCCGCAAGACCGGGGCGGCGCCCCCTGCGCCCCCGATCCGTCTCTGCCTGCCGCGTCCGCCGATTACGCGGGGCCAGGCAGGTTCATAGGCACATTCAGCCTGCGGTAAGCCGCGCACCCTGAAGCGGCGGCGCAGTTACGGGGCCGCGACGGCATCCTCGCCCTGCCTGGTTTTGGGGGACGGCATATCATCGGGCTGGATGCCCTGCTTGCGCAGAAACGTGTCGGGAGTGGGCGTGCTGAGCTTGGGAAAGACGCGGAACAAAATGGCCTGAATGCTCCCCGCGACGGGGACAGACAGCAGCATGCCCCAGATGCCGAAGAGTTCGGCCCCAATCACCAGGGCAAACACGGCAATCACGGGGTGCAGCCCCACGCCCCCGCCGACCACTTTGGGAGTCACCACACCGTCAAAGACCTGGTTGACAACCAGGCTCAGGCCCACGGCGACCAGGCCAAAGACCAGGCCATGCCCCGAAGGCTGGGCGGCGGCGAACGAAACCAAAAACGTCACCACCGCCGTGGACAGTGAGCCGACATACGGCACGGCGTACAAAATACCCGCCGCTACCCCCACCAAGAGCGCGTAGCGCGCCAGCGCATGATGCCAATAGCTTAGCCCGTACAGCAGCAGCACGGTGACTATTGCGTACAAGACACAGACTTTCAGCAGGCCCGCCAGATAGTCTGAAAACACGCCCCCCACGTCCTTGCCCATCTTGGAAGTCATGTCCCGATGCTTGTCGGGCATGAAGTAAAACAAGCGCGCGCGCAGCCGATCAATGTCCATCAAGAGATAAAACGTGAGGATTAGTGCGAGGATAAGCTGCACCAGCAAAGTCACCGAGCCGAGCAGAAACCCGGTCACGCGCGTCCCGCCCGTGGACAGCAGGCCGGACGCCCGCGCCGAGATTTGGTCGCCCAGCTCCTGCGCAGTGCTCGGCAGGGTGACAGGCCCGATCTTATGATGGTGGCTGAGGAACTTGTTTGTGGCGCTCTGAATGCCCGCGATATACTGGGGGCCATTGGTCGCAAGGTCCGACGCCTGCTGGGCCAGCATCGGCACCAGCAGCACGCCGAGACCCACCAGCACCAGCAGCAAGCCGCCGAAAACGATGCTGGTCGCCACAATGCGCTTGAGGCCGCGCCGCTCCAGCTTATCCGCCAGGGGGTCCAGCAAGAGGGCCAGCACCAGCCCCAGCACAAACGGCAGAGAAACCGCGAGGGTCGCCTCCAGAAAACGCCGGGCGGCAACGCCCAGCACCAGCAGCAGCACGACGCCGAGAGCAAAGTAAAAGCCGACGCGCACGGCGGCGCGCGGCGGCAGGGAGGGAGAAGACAAATTAGGGGACAGCATACGAGCGTTGTACCCAACAAAGGCGACAGTTGTACCCAGCAACGACGGCGCTGAGACGCCCACACGCTCAGCCCGGCTCGCCCGTGTTCTCCGACGCCGTCAGATAGTCTTTGTAGCGCGCCCGAACCAATTTAGCTTCCTCGTGGACATTCTTAACCGCAAGCTGCGTTTCTCCCACCAATAAGCTGCACCCAATAACCAGGCCGCCGACCCCGACAACGCCCGTCACCAGCGCCAGCAGCAAGGCCCCCCGGTACAGCAGCGCATGCTCGGACGCGGCCACGCTTGCCCCAATCAGCGACACCAATGCGGCGGCGGCAAAGCTGCCCAGGGCGAGGTAGAACGACCGCAGGGCATGCAGCAGCATCAGCGACCGGCGCTCGGTGCGGTTGAGCTGATGCACCCGCAGCAAAGTCATGGGGTCGCCGCTGACCGCCTCCTTTTCCAGTTGCGCGGACAAAGCGCGGGCGCGGTCAATGGCACGTGCGAACCGATTGCTCGTGCCCAGGGCCAGCACGGACGACGCATTGGTTAGCACGGCGGGCGCGGCGATCAAGGTCAGCACAGTAAAGGGGTTGGTGGAAAGTGGGGTCATTGGTTGTTATGATCTTGCCCGCCGCGAACGAATGTGTAAATGACATCTTCGCGCATGTGCAGTAGTCTGTCTTCAGTGAGGTTCGGCAGGGTAACTCTTTCCCATCCCGTAACGTCAATGCGTTCCGTGTCTACTCTACCCTTGTACCAGTGCAGCAGCAAACCGACGCGGGACGTGCAGCCTGAGTGGAGCAGGTCAGACAAGAAGTCCTGCCACGATGCGATCTGCGGAGTTTCCTGCTGATCTTTCTCCTGTGCCTTGCTTTGCGTCGTTTGCTCCTTTTGCTGAAGCCACCGCTCAACCTTTGCCGCGCTCCAGCCCTGTTTGCGAAATTTCGCGGCCTGTTTGGCGGGGTCAACAGTCTTGCCTGTGTTGCTGACAATAAGGCTGCCGAGAGGAGTGCCGCAGTCACAGTGCTTGCGGGTCGTGAGGATGTACGTGTCGCCTACCTGCGCTTGCGCCTGCACAAAGGAATTGCTGATGCGGCGGAAGCCTACCTTGTGCCGATCAAAAAGGACTTCTGCCGCATTCAGGTCGGCGTCGGACGGCAGAAAAGCGGTGATGTAGTGGCACATAGCAACAAACCCACAATGCTACGCTGCCAGGGGCGCATACTCGCGCACGTCTACCAGAACGCCGGCCTGCGCGGCTTGCTCTGCCATCTCCAGCACACGCAGGGCGGCGTCTTCGTCCACATACTCCTCGCCGCAGTTGGGGCAGACGCGGGCAGCGACGTGCTTGACGACCAGTGTCAGGCCGTCCCGTTCTAGAGTGACGGTGGCCGTGCCGGGGAGTACTTCCGCCTGTTTGCAGATGATGCAGATCATTGCCGGGTTTTCCAATCTGCCGACCACCGCAAGGGGTCAGGCTCGTATGCCGTGACAATGATTATCTCATTGCCCACGGCGTTGTCTGCCGCAACAACATGCAGCGGGCGCGTACCGGTCCAGCCGAGCAAAAGGCGACTAGGATATGGCGTATCGTTTGGGTAGTCTTCAATGACTTCACCATTTGCCGGTACACCGCGCACATCTTCCCCAGTAATCTTCCGCTGGAACATACGCTGAAGAGCATGAAGCCGAAAAACCAGGTGCGGCATTTCGTTTTAACGCTCGCCCAATGTTTCCCAAACTTCCACTTTGCTTTGCACCCGATGGATCACGCTGTCCGTGAACTCCGTCGTTGTTGACCCACCGCCCAAATCGCTGGTGCGAATGCCGTCGTGGATGGCTTCAAACGCCGACTCATAAATGGCGCGCGACGCCCGCGAGGCTTCCGGCGTGTGCAGGAAAGACAGCAGCGATGCGCCCGCCAGGATCATGGCGAGAGGATTCGCGATGTTCTTGCCCTGCAAAGACGGGGCGGTTCCATGCGGCGCTTCGGTCATCACGACCTTCGGCTTGAAGTCTTCATCAAACGACAAGAGTATGCTTTCCGACCCGGCGATAGACCCGTAAAACGCCAGCACCAGGTCGCTGAGGCAGTCGCCGTCGCGGTTCAAGGCGGGAATGACCAATGGCTCGGCGGCGCGCGCCAGCAGCAGGGCATAGGTGGCATCAATCAATTGCGGCTCGTAGCGCACGTCGGGGTTGCGCTGGCTTGCCGCATCCATTTCTTCCTTAAACATGCCTTCGTAGATGGGAGACACGGTGTACTTGGGGCCGCCGAACACTTTGGCCCCCATCTTGCGGGCCTGCTGGAACGCATACTCGGACACCATCCGGCAGGTGGCCCGGTCGATGGTCTCGGTGCGGTGGGCCGTCTCGCCGTAGCCTTCGCCTTCGCGCCATTCCTTCGCCCCATACGCATCCCCGACCGCCATGCGCACCACCGACATGGGCGCGGACACGCCGCCCACCGGCAGGACGCCCGGCAGACGCCGCCCGGTGCGGACAATCACCGTGCCGTCGATTTCGCGCCGCAGAATGGCATTGGGCGACCCGACATCGCCTTTGGTTTCGGGCGTCACGGTCGCGGCTTTCAGTCCCAATCCGTGCTGCTTCATGGCCTGCGCGGCCTCATGCACGGACTGGTTATTGGTCGCGCGCCGTTGCTCCAGCGACAGGTTATAGTGCTGAAAGTCCAGGTCTACCCGCGTGACGGCGGGGCTGAGGACGCGCAGCCCTTCCAGCAGCAGTTCCTGCCCGGTCTGGTCTCCATCCATGACGACGATTGTGTGTTTTGCCATTGGTTTCTATTTCTTGAGTGATAAGCAGGGCGTAAAAGCGTGGGGTTCCCGCCGCCATTATAGCACATCCCCAGGCGCGGCAGGCGCACGGCAGCGAGAACACGCCCCGGCCTGCCCGGAGCGGCGGCAGAGAGACGCCATTGCTGTGAAAGACAACCTCACCCTCCAGCCCCCGGCGCGCCCTTTCAGGCCTGCCGGTGCAGCGGCATTGCATACTCATTTCCCCGGCTTATCCAGCGCATACCAACGACGGAAGGATTTGTTCCATCGTTGGTAAGCCGTAGGAAATACGCAGCAACGGAGAAGCAATAACTATGGAGAGAAAGTACGCGCATTTGTTGACAATCCCCGTGTGAGCGGGTAGACTGCACGTGTTCGGCTTCGTAGCTCAGCGGATTAGAGTGTCTCCCTCCGAAGGAGAAGGTCGTGCGTTCGAATCGCACCGAGGCCACCAGTTTCTGTCTTTCCAAAACAGCCTTCCGCGCCTTGCGGCAGGCTCTTTCTTTGACAGGCATCATCATATTTACGCTAAAGGATAACTGCGCACATGGCTGAAGCAAAAGCTCCCGTATTGATTGTCGGCTCGATGGCTCTGGACTCGGTGCGCACGCCCGCAGGCGAAGTGCAGGACGCGCTCGGCGGCGCGGCGGATTATGCGAGTATCGCGGCGTCGTTCTTTGCGCCGGTGCAGCTCGTGGGCGTGGTGGGGGACGACTTCCCGCAGGAGCATCTGGACTTTCTTGCCGCGCGGAACATTGACCTGGGCGGCGTGCAGATGATCAAAGGCGGCAAAACGTTCCGCTGGGCGGGCTACTATGATTTTGACCTGAATGTCGCGCACACGCTGGACACGCAGCTCAATGTGTTCGCGGACTTCGCGCCTTCTCTGCCCGCCGAGTTCAGGAATGCGCCGTATGTGTTTCTGGCGAATATCGACCCGGAGCTGCAATTGCAGGTAGTCAAGCAGGTGCAGAAGCCAAAGCTCACCGTGTGCGACACCATGAACTTCTGGATTGAGGGCAAGCCGGACGCTCTGCGCGCGCTTCTCGGCCATGTGGATATTGCGTTTATGAACGATGCCGAAGCGCGCCAATTGACAGGGCAGTTGTCTGTGGTGAAAGCCGCCAAAGCCTTGCAAAAGCTGGGGCCAAAGACCGTGATTATCAAAAAAGGCGAACATGGGGCCTTGCTGTTCCACGGCGACGAGCATTTCGCGGCCCCGTCGTACCCGCTGGAAGAGATTGCCGACCCGACCGGGGCGGGCGATACGTTTGCCGGAGGCTTTATCGGCTATGTCGCCTCGCAGGACGACATCAGCATCGGGACGCTGCGCAAAGCGGTGGTTTACGGCAGCGTGATGGCGAGCTACAATGTGGAAGACTTCTCGCTCAACCGCATGCGCACATTGACTCAAGAGGACATTGTCGCCCGCTACCGGGCCTTCCAGGAGATCGCCCACTTTGAGGCTTTGAGCAGTGCGGGAGTGTAGGCGAGAGTGGAGAGGCATGTGTTATAATAACGGCACGGCGGCGCAGGCTCTGCACGCCGCGCGGCACTCTCCAAAAGGAACCCCATGATGATTAAACAATCGATGATTAAACAAATAACAGTCGCCGTCGCCCTGCTGGCTTTGGGCACAGCCGCCCACGCGCAGGATGCCGGAACAACCGCCTCCTCGGACTCGCGCACCGGCAGCGCGAACGGCACCAGCGCCAGCGATGTCGGCAGCGGCGCGAATGTCACCGCCAATGCCGCGCAGCTGCACGGCTCCAGCGCCTATGTCGAGCTGTACAACCAGGCTGTCAAAGACTACAATTCCCACAACTACGGCACTGCGGCCAGCGAACTGCGCAGCGTGATCAAAAAAGCCCCCAGCGAAGTTATTCCCCGCCAGATGCTCAGCAACATCTATCTCAGCCAAAACAACTTTGCCGACGCACTGCCGCAATTGGAAGCCGCCGTCAAGCAGGACCCGAAAGACACAAGCACGCGCGACACCCTGGGCCAGGTGTATCTGCATGAAAACCGGCCCGCCGATGCCGCCGCGCAGTTCAAGGCCGTGCTTGCCCGCGCGCCCAAAGACGCAGCGGCCACACAGGGACTGGCGCTCGCCTCCAGCCAGACCGGCAGCGGCGGCGATGCCATCGCATCCCTGCAAAAGCTCGCGGCCAGCAGTCCTTCGGTCGCTGTCTACGAGAACCTCGCCGCCGCGCTGCAAAAGTCCGGCAAGACCGCCGACGCCGCGCAGGCATTCCAAAAAGCCGCCGCCCTGGCCCCGACCAATGGCGACCTGCCTTTTTACGCCGGGGAGCTGTATGTGCAGTCCGGCAGCAACGACAAAGCCATTGCCCTTCTGACACAAGCGCTGACACTGAAAACGCAGTATCAGTTTCCCGCCCACATGCTGCTCGCGCAGGTGTATTCCGGCAGCGGCGCGCGGAGCAAAGCCATCGGAGAGTTTAAAGCCGCCACTCTGGTTCAGCCTGCCGACCCGACCCCCTGGTTCAACTTGGGAGTGCTGCAGCAGCAGGCCGGGCAGACCGAAGACGCCAAGCGTGATTTCGGCAAAGTGGTGTCGCTCAAGCCCGCCGATGCCACTCTGCTGACACAGGCGCAGCAGGCCCTCGCGGCCCTGCAGTCCGCGCCGAGCAAGTAAGCGCATGCGACGCGCGGCCCGTGTGGACTGGAACAGCATTGCGGCTTGGAACTGTGTTGCGGCGGCGGCAGACGCCCTGCTGTCGCTGCTGTATCCGCCGCGCTGCGTCGTGTGCCGCACTCTGGGGTGCATGCGGGTGCTCTGCGACACGTGCGCGGCGGCGATCGCTCCCGTTGCCGAACCTCTGTGCTCGCGGTGCGGACATACGCTGGAACCTGAGCAAGAGTGCAACAACTGCAGCCGTCACCCGCCCGCGTTTGACCGAGCCCGCGCTTTGGGCACGTATCAGGGCATGCTGCGCGAGGCCGTGCATCGCTTCAAATATGGAAATTGTCCGGCCCTGGCCGAGCCGCTGGGCAGGCTGCTGGCTGTTTATGTCCGCACCCAATCGGCAGACCTGCACCACTTGAGCTTTGACGGCGTGCTGCCCATGCCCATGCATCCTGGGCGGCGTCGGCAGCGCGGCTACAACCAGTCCGAGCGTCTGGCACGGGTGCTTGCCCGCGAACTGGCATTGCCGCTGGACACGACCTTGCTGATGCGCGCCCGCGCGACACGCCCCCAGGTTGGGCTGACAGCCATGCAGCGGCGCAGCAACCTGCAAGGGGCCTTTCGCGTTTCCCGTCCCCCGGACACGCGCGGCAAGACATTTCTGCTTGTTGACGATGTCATGACCACGGGTTCGTCGCTGTCCGAGTGCGCGGCAATGCTGAAGCTGGCGGGCGCAAGCCGCGTGTATGCTCTGACCCTTGCAGCGGGGTAAAGCTGCGCCTCGCATACAAGTTTCGCGCGCCTGCAAAGCAAAGATTCAAAGCAAAGAGTTATGCCCCTTCTGCAAGTCAGCAACCTGGTCAAGCATTTTCCCATCTCGCGCAGCACGGGATTGCTGTCGCACGTCACCGAGCCGCTCAAAGCCGTGGATGGAGTAGACCTTACGCTGGACGCAAGGGAAACACTGGGGCTGGTCGGGGAGTCGGGATGCGGCAAGTCCACCCTGGGCCGGTGCCTCCTGCGCTTGATAGAACCAACCTCGGGGGAAGTTACGTTTGATGGGGCCGATGTCATGGCGCTCGCCCCGGAACAGCTGCGGCAGGCGCGGCGGGCAATGCAGATCGTCTTCCAAGACCCTTTCGCGTCACTCAACCCGCGCATGAGTGTCGGCGACACATTGGCGGAGCCGCTGCGCACCCATAATATCGTGCCGCGCGGAGAGACGCGCGCGGAAGTCGCGCGCCTTCTGTCGCAGGTTGGGCTGCCCGGCAATGCGGCGTCCCGCTTCCCGCACGAGTTTTCGGGCGGTCAGCGTCAGCGCGTCGGAATTGCCCGCGCGCTGGCCCTGCGTCCGAAGCTGATTGTCGCCGACGAGCCGGTCTCGGCCCTGGATGTTTCCATTCGTGCGCAGGTGCTGAACTTGTTTGCGCGTCTTCAAGCGGAGACAGGAGTATCGCTCTTGTTTATCGCGCACGACCTGGGTGCGGTGCGTCAGATCAGCCGCCGGGTCGCGGTGATGTACCTGGGCAAGATTGTAGAAATCGCCGATGCCGACGCGCTGTACGACAACCCGCGCCACCCCTACACGCGCGCCCTGCTGTCTGCCGTGCCGAGCATTGACGGCGTGAGGCCCCTCGCGCAAAAAGTGGAAGGCGATGTGCCGTCGCCCATCAACCTGCCTTCGGGGTGCCGGTTCCGCACGCGCTGCCCGTTTGCGCAGGACATTTGCGCCGTGCAGGAGCCGCCGCTGGCTGCCTTTGACGGCGCGCCGCCCGGCCACAAATCCGCCTGCCACTTCGCCGCCACCCTGCCTGCCCTGCCAATGCTCACCATCGCTTAAACGCTCTTCCCGCCACGAGGTTCTCCCTACGCAAACAATTGACATTGATTGGGGGCACGCTTGCGCTGGCATGCGCTCCCGCCCTGCCCGCCCTTGCCACCACCAAAGGCCTGAACCAGATTGTGACGCCCGACGTGCAGCCCAAAGGCGTCTTGTCGGTCAGTTTCCAGCAGGTAGACCCCAACATCGCCAATCGCTACGAGGCGCAGATGGAACTGGGGCTGACATCGCGCCTGGAAGTGGCTCTGTTTCAAGGCTTCTCGCCCGATGAGCAGATCTTCAATGCCGAATACGGCATCATTCAGCGCAAAGATGTGCTGCTGTCGGCGGGCTTCGCCAACTACTCCACCAAAGGCTCCGTGCCCCAGCCTTACTTGGAAGGGGGATACCTTAAGGGCAACACATACCTCATGGCGGGCGTTATCCGCGTGGGCGTGGAAAAGATGGGGATCGGTGGGGCTGTGACCAATCAGCACCAAACCCAGAGCATTTTGGGCGCGGTGTACCGGGTCACGCCGCGCACCCTGCTGCAATTGGACTCTCAGAGCGGGGCAGGCAACTTCGCCACCGCCGGTTTTACGTACAATATTACGCATCAGCTTCAGATTAACCCGTCGGCTTACTTTTCCAATGCCGTGCCGCATAAGACCTACGGCTACGTCGTCCTCACCTGGAATATCACTGCCTGGAAATGACAGAACGCCAAACTTACCCGTCTATGTTGATGGTCTGCGTATCGTAGGCAAGCTCCACGCCGGGCGGCAGGGAAGCATTGGTCGCGTCGTAATCGTAGTCATGGGAAAGATGGGTGAGCAAAGTGCGCTTGGGCGTTAGCTGCGCGATCACATCCAAAGCGGCATCCAGGTGGAAGTGCGTCTCGTGTGGCTCGCGGCGGACAGCATCCAGCATCAGCACATCCAAATCCAGCAGGTGCGGCCAGGTCTCGGCGGGTATCTCGCTGACATCGGTGACATACGCGAACTTGCTGCCGAACTTATAGGCCAGGATCGGCAGCCTGCCGTGGCAGACGCGCAGGGCCAGTATGTCCAAATCGCGTATTTGTAGATGCTGATTGGGCTGCACGGCGTGCAAGTCCACCTGCGGCTTGCCGCCGCCCGCCTGCGTGGGCTGAAAGATATACGAGTAGATGCGCCGCACATCTTCAATCACATCCGGCTCGGCGTAGACGGGCATGGCCGCGCGGGTGCGATAGTTGAAGGTGCGCACATCATCCAGCCCGAAGATGTGATCAGCGTGGGAATGGGTGTAGAGGATCGCGTCCAGGCGCGCGACATGGTTCTCAATCAAAGCCAGGCGCATCTCTGGGGGCGTGTCCACGAGGACGCTTACGCCGCTGTCCCCCGTGACCAAAATCGCGGGGCGGTAGCGCCGGTTGCGCGGGTCGGGCGACGTACATACAGCGCACTCGCAGCCAATCATGGGGACGCCGTGCGATGTGCCGCAGCCAAGTATGGTGATTTTCATAGTAGTTGCGCAGGTGACGCCTGCGGAGGCGGCTGTAGGACTGCGCCCTGCCTTTCTGTAGCCGAAAGTATCGTGTCGTTTAAGTGTCGCGAGGCGCCTCGCGACGCGGGCAGACTGCTGATGCGAAATTGGTCAAACGCGCTTGCGAGGCTCGGGCGCGGCGTCCCTCCCCGTAAATCCCACAGCATGGCCCCGTAAATCATTCAGCATGGCCCTGCGTGCGCCCTGAACTAAATACGGGAATGTGGATTTACGCCCCCGTTTTCCTTGAAAAACCCCCGCTGCGCGCCGACAATCAAGAGTGCAGGGAGACGAGTTTCCCCACCCGCACATTCTGAAAGGCCGCGCACGGATGCTTAAATCAATATTACTCGCCGGTGTTCTCCTGGTTACCTCGAACTTTATGCCGTCGTCCTCAGTCACTGCGCCGACGGTGTTCGCCGCCAATATCGCCCCCGTCGCGCCGGTTGTGGCGGCGAATATCACCCCAACCTGGGCGGTTCCGCAAACGGTGATGGCTCATGTCAAGACAGGTGGCGCGCGCTCCCGCGCATTTCGCGTTCTGTTTGACCCCCAGTCCGGCGACACGCTCCAGCCGGAAGAGGCCGAGTTTATCGCCCGCATCAATCAGGAGCGCACCGCGCGCGGCCTCAATGCCCTGTCTTTGGACCCGGCCCTGGTCACCACGGCGCGGGGCCATTCGCAGGAGATGTGCGAGCATGACTATTTCGATCACCACTCGCCCACGCCGGGCATCCAGACCCCCATGGATCGTTACCTGTTCACGCTGCATTCCAATGGCTATGATACCCCCAACTATTTGCTGGTCGGGGAAAACATCTACTATTGCAGCGAAAGCACCGATACCTACAATGTCGCCTACGGCCATCAGGCCCTGATGAACAGCCCCGGCCACCGCGCCAATATTCTGGAGTCGCGCTTCGCCAAGATTGGCGTCGGCGTATACCGCAATGCCCAGGGCGAGTTTTGGGTAACGGAGATGTTTTTAAAGAACTGAGCGGCCAGCATTCGTGCGCGCCTTTGGCCCCTGCCCCTATGGACGGGGGCTTTTTTGGCGGGTATACTAACCCCATGCTTTTGGCGATAGATGCAGGCAACACCAATGTCAAGTTCGGCTTGTTTGACGGCGACACTCTCCGGGCGCAGTGGCGCGTGCGGCCCGAAATCGGGCGCACGTCCGATGAGTACGCCGCGCTCCTCTCTGCGCTGTTCGCGCAGGCGGGGCTGACCTTCACGGACATCACAGGGATTGCGCTGGCGAGTGTCGTTCCGCCCATCACGCCGGACCTGCTGCGGCTGGCGCGGCAGCACCTGGGGCATGAGCCGCTGCATATCACGCCCCGCACCGATTTAGGCCTGGAAATCGCATATCAGCCGCCCGGCGATGTCGGCACGGACCGGCTGATGGACGCGGTCGCCGCTGTTGCGCAGGTCGGCGCGCCCTGCATTGTCATAGACTTTGGCACGGCGACGACCTTTAACGCGGTCGGCGCGGCGCGTTTGCCGGGCGGCCTGCCCGTGTATTTGGGCGGAGCGATCTGCCTGGGCATCGGTGTTTCTTTAGATGCGCTGTTTTCCCGTGCCGCCAAAATCCCCAGCGTGGAGCTTGCCCGCCCGCCCCGCGCCATCGGCGACAACACCGTTCATGCCCTGCAGTCCGGCATCGTGTTCGGGTATCTCAGCCAGGTGCAGGGCCTGGTGCAGCGTTTCCAGGACGAAATGAACGCGCCCCACTGCCCTGTGGTCGCCACGGGCGGCCATGCATCGGACTTGATTGCCGCCGAAACGTCGTTCCCCATGCGCGTTGACCCCACCCTGACCTTGACCGGCCTGCGTCTGACCTATGCCCGCGCGCAGGCGCACTTGTGAAGCCTCTGCTTTTGCTGCTGGTGGCCGTGTTTCTGGTCAGCACGGCGGCCCTCTTCGCCCACCGCGCCCTTGCGGAAGCCACGCCGCTCGCGATTGCCGCCTGGCGTCTTGGCCTGGCAGCCCTGTTCTTTGCGGGCTGGGGCGCGGTCACCGCCCATTCTCATTCGCGCAAAGTGCGGGGCGGCTTGGAGACTGCGCCTCGCGCGCCTTTGTGCAGAAGTGTTTGGGTGCGCTTGATAGTGGCGGGGCTGTGCCTCGCGGCGCACTTTTTGGTCTGGTTTGCCGCCCTGCAGCATACGCCGGTCGCCCGCGCCACCCTGCTGGTCTGCACCACGCCTCTCTGGACGACCCTGGGGGGCGTTCTTCTGCGCCGACACCGGTTCACCTGGGCGTATGGCGGGGCGGGAATCTTGGCCGCCGTGGGCATCGGGCTGGTGACGCGGGCGTCTGCGCAGTCGGCGAGCGCATTCCCCTGGCAGGGGGACGGCCTGGCGACTTTGGGGGGCGTGCTGTTTGCCGCCTATTTATTGAGCGTGGAAGGTCTGCACACCGTGGTTTCGCCCCGGCGGCAGGTGACGGTTGCGTACTGCGTGGCGGCGGCAGCCTTGTGGGCGGGGTGTTTGGCGCAGGGCGGCATCACCGTGCGCTACTCAGCCCCGGTCTGGGGGGCGCTCCTGGGCATGACACTCGGGCCGCAGATTATCGGCCACACGCTGCTCAACAGTTTATTGCGGCACTTTCCGTCATCCATCGTGGCGTTTTCGCTGCTGCTGGAACCGGTGCTGGCGGCGGCGCTGGCGTGGGCGCTGCTCAGGCAGACCATCACCGGCGGCCAGGCTGTGGGCGGCATTCTCGTGATGGCGGCGCTGGCTTTGGTGATTATCAGCCAAACTCCGACCGAACGGAGCTGCGATGAACCCGCAGGCTGAAACAGTGTGGTAAAATGCTGGCGGAGGATAGTATCAACCATGCATCGTTTCTGTTTCCCCGTGACCTTGATCGGTCTTATCTCGCTTGCCCCCATCGTTGTTCACGCCGCCCCAGCCCGCGACGCGCGCGGCTCTATTCAAGCCGCCTACAACAAGCGCAATGCGGCCCTGGCCCACTTCAGCATTGAGAGCTACCTGGCGGTGGACAGCGCAAACTACCATGAGATGGGCCGAGGACACGCGAAAAGCCTGGATAAGCAGCGGCAGGCAGTGATTGCCCTGCTGGCACGCGCGCCGAAAGTGTCTACCCAGGAAACCGTGCAAAGCGTCACCATGATCGGCAAAGACGCCCTGGTTACTCTCCGGGGCAGCAGCACAGTGGTCACCACGGCCTCGCCCAGGCACAAGCCCAGCAGGATCAAGCAGCGCTACGCGGGCCGGGCGTTCTGGATCAGCACGCCACAGGGCTGGCGCTTGAAGCAGGAGCGGACGCTTTCCGGCGGCTCCAGCGTGGTTCGCTAACCGCTTCCCCAAGAGATTATCGTGGCGGGCGTTCTGCTCTGCCGCTGCAGACCATGCATCCAGCGCGAGCAGCAGCAGGACGCCGTACAGCCCCAGCCAAAACGCTCCGAAAGCCCACGCCATGCGCACCTGCTCGGCGATCTGCCGGTACAGGGGCATGGCGCTGTTTGTCGTGATGTTCAGTTCCAGCCCCACAGGTCCCGCCTTCCCCTGTACTGCTGGTACTGGGACACCATGACACGTGCTGTTTGCGCCGTCAAGCCTTTTATAAATGGGAGAGGGTTCCCTTCCACGTCGTTCTGACGGCAGTGTTTACGCGTTGCCCCGTCGTGGTAAGCGCGTACCAACGACGGAAGAAATCGTTCCGTCGTTGGTATGCGCTGGAAACGGGTTGTGAATGCCGACGCGATACGCAAAGAAGCCCTCACCCGGCGCTGTATCACGCAGGAAGCCCTCACCCTGGCGCTGCGCGCCTGTCCCTCTCCCGCCCCTCCGGGCACACCAGTGCGTGAGCGGGCGAGGGTTCGGAGTAGGAATGTCAAGTGCGCCCTTGCCAATGTCAGCAACTCTTTCTGGCTCTCCCTCGCCCGCTTCCGCACTGGCGGGTCTGCCAGTGCAGGAGAGGGGGCTGGGGGGTGAGGGCGGTCTTGCTGAAGGCTGAGAGCAATCCTGCCGGTTTTTAAACACAGTCTTAGGTACACTGACAGCTTATGCGCACACTCAAGCGTTTCCTGTTGCTCCAAATCGGCCCTAGCCCGTGGGAGTTTCTGCTCGCGTTTCTGGTGCTGGTGTGCGGGGTTTACTGCTTCTTCGGCTGGCCCGATCCAATGTATCTCACTTTGGGCAGAATGCTGCCGATTGTGGCTTTGTTCCTTGCCCTGGATGCTGTGCGCGCGTGGCACTTGCTGCCCGTGCCGGGCAGGATTGTCGCGGCCCTCTTTATTCTTCTGCTGGGAACAACGGTCTGGGACACGCTGGCTGAAGTGGCGCATATCCTATTCTCAGCCCGGCATTGATGGGTGTGGTATAATTACGGCAGTTATGACTACGCTTTCCCCCTCTCCTTTGCCCGCGCTGCGTATTGGAAACGTTGCGCTGCCCAATGCCCTGGTGCTCGCCCCGATGGCGGGCGTGACTTCGCATGCGTTCCGGCTGCTGTGCCGGGAGCACGGCGCGGGGCTGGTGGTCACCGAATTGCTGTCGTCCCATGCGATCCACTACAAGAATGCCAAGACGTTTGGGATGTTTGATTGGACAGACACGGAGCGTCCCGTGTCGGTGCAATTGTTTGGGGGCGACCCGGCGTTAATGGCCGAAGCCGCGCAGGTGGTGGAAGCGGCGGGGGCCGACATCATTGATCTCAATATGGGGTGCTGGGTGCCCAAAGTCGCCAAGACCGGCGCGGGGGCAAGTTTATTAAAAGACGTGTGCTTGGCGGAAAGCGTGGTGCGCGCGATGGTCAATGCGGTTTCCATTCCCGTGACCGTCAAGATACGCGCGGGCTGGGACAGGACGCAAACCACGGGGATTGAGTTTGCCCAGCGCGCGCAGGATGCCGGGGCGCAGGCGATTGCCGTCCATGCCCGCTATGCCAACCAGGGCTTTACGGGCCATGCCGACTGGTCGATTATTCGGCGGGTCAAGGACGTGGTCACGATCCCCGTGTTTGGGAACGGCGATATTGAAACCGTTCAGGATGCCCGGCGCATGCGCGACGAGACGGGCTGCGATGGCCTGATGATCGGGCGCGCGGCGATGGGCAACCCGTGGATATTCGGCGACATCGGGCACTATTTAGAGACGGGCCAAGAGCGATCCGCGCCCACATTGGACGCCCGCATGGAAGCCGCCGTGTCCCACCTGAAGCGCATGGCCGAAACGCCCCATGTCGGCGAAACGCGGGCGGTCAAGGAGATGCGGGGCCAAATCACCCACTACTTCAAGGGCTTTCCCGGCGTTTCCAGCCTGCGCGGGAAGTTAGTCGTCGCCGACACCATTGCCCAGATTGAGGACATCCTGCATGATGCCCGGCGTTATCACCCCGACCACTAACCTGCCCAATGGCAACGTGCGCCGCAATGCGGCTTTGGCTGTTTTGGCTTATCTCGCGTTTGGGCTGCTGCTGCCCCACCTGCCTGTGCCGCCCTTGCGCACGCTGCCGTTTGCCGCGCGGCTTGCCCTGCTGGTCGTTCCCACTGCCGCCTTTATGCTGTTGCAGTTGTGGCTGGCCTGGGCGTTGGTGCATCTGACCCCGCGTCCCGCGCGGGCCGCTGTGCTGACGGCGCTGGCAATCGCGCTGTGGGCGTTGACGCTGCTTTTTGTTCACCCCTTCCGTCACAGCCCGTATGCGGTCAATGTCGCTTCGCTGATACTCAGACCGACGCTGCTGGGTTTTTTCGTAACACTGGCGGGCACGTTTGGGGGCGTTCTCTTGTCGCGCATCGTGCGGGAGCGCAATGTTCTGCTGCCCGTGGCCCTGGTCGCCATGCCGATTGACTATTTGGGGGCGATGACCCCGATTGGCTTTACGCAGAACGCGGTGGCGCAGCATCCGGGGATTGTCCATGCCGTTTCTGTGCCGGTGCCGACCGTGGGCAGTCTGCACCCCATCGGCTTTATCGGGCCGGGCGACGCGCTCTTTATCTCGTTCTTCTTCGCCGCCATCCTACGCCTTCAGATGAACGGACGCGGGACGTTTTGGCTGATGTATGCCCTGCTGACTCTGACCCTGCTGTATGTGCTGCTGCCCAATAGCCTGCCTGTCGCCGCCCTGATTCCAATGGGCTTTGCCGTTGTTATCGCCAATGCGCGCTTGTTTACGCTGAAGCGCGACGAAGTGTTCGCGATGCTCTACGCCGCCGCCTTAGTGATTGCGCTGGTGGTCGGCTTTTACGCCTACAGCCACCGCCATTTTTACCATGCCGCGACCCCCTAGGATGACCCCATGACTGCTTTCACCGACCCTTCCCTGCCCCGCCGCGTCGTTTTGCTGGAAACCGATGAGCGGGCCGGGCTTGTCGCCGCCCTGGCCGCCGCCTGCGCCGCGCAATCCGTGTCCCTGGAGCTGGTGACCGGGCCGGGTCATGTGCTGTTGTCGTTTGCCGCCGACGAGCCGACTTCGGAGCGCCTGCTGCCGTCGCTGCGGGCCATCGGCGGCGTGCTGGCCCTTCAGCCCTACACTGTCGCCGTGCCTTCGTAAGATTGGGGGAAGCCGCATGCATTCCGGCTTGCCCCCACTCCCCAGTCCTGGCTTCCCCTATGCATGACACAAAACACCCCTGCCAAATTGTCGTTGTCGGCAGCAGCAACACCGACCTGGTTGTCCGCGCCCCGCGCCTGCCCCGTCCCGGCGAGACAATCTTGGGGGGCGAGTTCAGCCAATCGGCGGGCGGCAAGGGGGCCAATCAAGCCGTCGCCGCCGCGCGTTTAGGCGGACACGTCGCTTTTATCGCGCGCCTCGGCGCCGATACGCTGGGCGACACGGCCCTGGCCGGGTTCGCCGCCGACGGCATCCACACGGCGCATGTCGTGCGCGACCCTGACGCCCCGAGCGGCATCGCCCTGATCTCTGTAGACGCCCCGACTGGGGAAAACACCATTGTCGTGGCCGGCGGGGCCAATGCCCGCCTCAGCCCCGCCGATGTGCGGGCGGCATCTTCCGTTCTACAGCAGGCCGCAGTCCTGCTGTGCCAGTTGGAAGTCCCGCTGCCCACCGTGCAGGCCGCGCTGGAGCTTGCCCATGCGGCCCACGTCATCACGATCCTCAACCCCGCTCCCGCGCAAGCCCTGCCCGATGCCCTTCTGCGCCTGGTGTCTCTTCTGACGCCCAATGAGACCGAAGCCGCCCTCTTGACCGGCGAAAGCGCCCCCGCACAGGCGGCAGCGGCCCTGGTCGCGCGCGGGGTCCCGGTTGTCCTGGTCACATTGGGCGCGGACGGCGCGCTGCTGGCGACTCGCGAAGGCACACGTCACCTGCCGGGTTTTGTCGTGCCCCATGTCGCCGACACCACGGCGGCAGGCGACTGCTTTTCCGGCGCGCTGGCTGTCGCCCTCGCCGAAGGCCAAGCGATACAAAGCGCCGCCCAATTCGCCAATGCCGCCGCAGCGTTGTGTGTCACGCGCAGCGGCGCGCAGCCATCCCTCCCCACCCGCGCCGAAGTCGCCCGCTTTCTCGCCGCGCAGCGCCGGGGGTAAAGGCTGCCCTGCTGAGAGATGAGGGCCGCTTGTGCGGGCACACCTAGTCGGCGGCGAAGCCGTAGCCCAGCCCGCGACGGGTTTGCAGGCGGGCGGCGGCGGCAGCGGGAAGCTTGGCGCGCAGGCGGCGTATATGAATGTCTACAGTGCGCTCGCCGCCATCAAAGCCCACGCCCCATACCAAGTCCAGCAGGCAGTCGCGCGTCCAAAACTTGCCCCGGTGGGTGATAAAAAAGCGCAGCAGCTCAAACTCGCGCGGGGTCAGGGGCAGGAGGTGACCACCGGGCACGGTGCGGGCCTGGTTTTGGCCCAGGTCAATGCACACGCCGGCGCCCAGGAGAGTGGCATCGGGACGCGCATGCAATGCACGAAAGGCCAGCAGATTGAGGCGAACAGTCAGCTCCGCCGCCGAGCATGGCAGCAGGAGAAAGTCGTCCACACAGGCCATCCAGTCGGATAAATGCATGTGGCTGGGAGCCAGCAACGCAAGGCACGGCGGTGGAAGGCTGCCGGGCCAGGTTTCCGCCAGCAGGCGTCGCAGGTGGTGCACGGGCAGAGCCGTGCCGGATTGGGACAGGTCGGCCAGCACGAGGGCGGGCGGGCGACCGGCAAACGCGCGGCGCAGGGCGTCGTCCGCCGCGTCGTTCCCGTTGTCCAGGGCGGCGCGCACGCAGTCGTACCCGGCCTCGCGCAGGGCGGCGCAGAGGGCGGGCGTCCAGGTGGGCGCGGTGTCGGGTGCGAACAAGAGAAGTGTCTGCATGGCGGGCATCACCGGGGCAGCCGCCGCCCAAGCAAAAGCGGGGCAGCGAACGGCGCGAAAGCACTACGGCAGGGTCAGGACAATCTCGCCCGCGTTGTTCCGGCACACGGCATAGGTAACAAGGCCGCAGGAGCCGAGCAGAGCCTCGCCGGTGGCAAGATTAAACTTCCACGCATGAAACGGACACAGCAGAGTATCTCCCCCCACAAGGCCGTCGATTAACGGCCCATTGCGGTGCGGGCACAAAGCCTGGGTGGCGTACAAAGCGCCGCTGCGGGTGTGAAAGACGGCAACCTGCGTGCCGTCAACGGCAAATTCGCGGCCTTCGCCGGGCGGAATGGCGTCGGCGGGGCCGAGGCTGACCTGCCGTGTGACAGGTGGTGCGGGCATGGCAATCATAGGGTTTCCTTTGTGTATTTGGTAAGTTCTAGAGTGGCCCCCCCGCCTAAGTTCTGGGGTGCCGGAAAGTTAGGCAACGTTGGCATCGCTCTTTTCCTATCCTCCTCTGGCTCCCCAGAACTTAGGCGGGGGGGCCACTCTTGCCTTCAAACTAAGGGCGGCGGGGCATCTCAGTCAGTTTCTCCAACAAACCTCTAGGCGTTCACGACATTGAGGGTGGACACAAACTGGTTCGCCACGGCATTGGCGTCGGCTTCTTTCCAGGGGTCTTTGTAGGCGTCCACCGAGGCTTGAATGGCGGCATCCAGGCGCGCGCCGATGTTCTCGCAGTCGTCCACCACAATGGCGCGCAAGTGCTCAATGCCCAGGCGCTCCACAAAGCCGTAGGTACGCTCCAGGTACTTGGCGTTTTCGCGGTAGTACTGCATAAAGCGGCCCATCATGTGAATGACGGCATCATGCGAATCCACCACGCACAGGATGTCGCCTTTGCGGATATGCGCGCCCGCCGCGCCGCCGACATAGATTTCCCAGCGTCCGCCTTCCACAGCCACGGCCCCCAGGTCTTTGACCATCGCTTCGGAGCAGTTGCGCGGACAGCCTGCCGTTGCCAGCTTCATCTTGCCCGGCGACTCAATGCCCTGGAAGCGGTGCTCAATGGCAATGCCCAGCTTGGTGCTGTCCCCCACCCCGTAGCGGCAGAAGTCGGTGCCGACACAGGTCTTGCACGTGCGGAACGATTTGCCGTAGGCATGGCCGCTGGGCATATCTAAGTCGCGCCAGACATGAGGCAGGTTTTCTTTGGAGATGCCAAGCAGATCAATGCGCTGGCCGCCGGTAATCTTGACCATTGGCACATTGTACTTGTCCGCCACATCCGCGATGCGCCGCAGCTCTTTGGCGGACGTGACGCCGCCTGCGATGCGCGGGATCACCGAGAACGTGCGGTCTTTCTGAATGTTGGCGTGGACGCGGTCATTGATAAAGCGCGCATCCCGCTCGTCTTCGTACTCCGCGCCCCACAGCGTCTTGAGCAGAGACGCCAGGCCCATCTTGCTGCCCACGTCCTCCACGCCATTAGCCAGCGCATCAAACACGGACGATACGCTTTGGAGACCTTGCTCCCGCACGGCGAGTATCAAATCGGGCTTGGACAGCGGCACGCCGGGCACGTAATAGTGAATACTGGGGTCGGCTTCCACCTGGCCTTCGGCGGCCCATTCCACCACTTCCTGCACCAGCTTTTTGCACGAACCGCAGCCCATGCCCGCGCGGGTGGCTTCCATGACCATCTTCAGCGAGCGCTTGCCGCCCTGCACGCACTTGCGCAGGGCGTCTTTGCTGACGCCGTTGCAGTTGCAGATTTGCGCATCGCCCGGCATTTCCAGCATGGTCGCCTGAGTGGACGGAGCGCCCATGTCAAACAAGAGGCTGATACGCTCGTCGGGCAGAGGCGTGCCCCGGTCAAACGCCTGCATCAGATACGCGACTTTGGACAGGTCGCCCAGCATCATGGCCCCAATCAACACGCCATCGCGAATAATCAGCTTCTTATAACTGCCCCGCTTCGGCTCGGAAAACACCACCACCTCGTCGCGCTCGTCCGTGGCCTCGGTCACGCCCATGGACGCCAGCTCTACGCCCATGACTTTCAGCTTGGTGGCGAGCTTGCTGCCATGATACGCCGCCTGCGTGTTTGTCCCGGTGATATGGTCGGCCAGCACCTGCCCCATTTCCCACAGCGGGGCGACCAGGCCGTAGACGCGTCCCCGGTGCTGGGCGCACTCGCCCACCACATAAATGTCGGGATCGTCCATGCTCTGCATCTGGTTGTTGACGACAATGGCGCGCTCCACGGCCAGCCCCGCCTGGGCAGCCAGCTCGGTGTTGGGGGTGATGCCCGCGCTGATAATCAGCATGTCGCAGTCCAGCGTGCTGCCATCCTTGAACTGCAAACCCGACACGCTGTCTTCGCCCAGCACATGCGTGGTCAGTTTGCTGAGATGTACATGGACGCCCATCTTCTCCATCGCGCTTTTGAGAATATGCCCTCCCTGCGCGTCAAGCTGGTTGTTCATCAGCCAGTCGGTCGCGTGGATCACATGCACTTCCATGCCGTAGTTGAGCAGGCCGCGCGCCGCTTCCAGCCCCAGCAGCCCGCCGCCGATCACCGCCGCCCGCTGCCCTTTGGCAGCGTGTCCGGCGATCTTGTGGCAGTCGTCCAATGTGCGAAACACAAACACGCCGTGCTTGGGCGCGCCGTCATCGGTAGCAAGCCCGGCCATCGGCGGCACGAATGCCCGCGAGCCTGTCGCAATAATCAGCTTGTCGTAAGGATGCTCCGCGCCATTGCCGTCAATCACAATTTTGTTCGGGCGGTTAATCTGTTCGGCGCGGGCAGGGGCATGCAGCGTGACGCTGTTGTCCCGGTACCAGGACAGGGGGTTCAAGAAGATGTCATTGGCATCCTGCGAGCCATTCAGGACATTGGACAGCAATATTCGGTTGTAGTTGCCATAGGGTTCATCGCCCAGCATGGTAATGTCAAATTGGTCGCCGCCGCCCCGCGCCAGTATCTCTTCCACGGTGCGCGCCCCGGCCATGCCGTTGCCGATGACGACGAGTTTTTGCTTATCGGTAGGTGTTTGCATTGCTAAATCTCCAGCATTCCAATGTCCAGCACGACGGTTCCCTGCGCGCCTTCGGGGGCGGCTAGGAACGTCTCCAAAGTTGTGCCGCCGGGCATGTCTTCCACCACGGCCAGCGCGACATGCACATCGGCTTTCGCGCCGATGGGGAAGTAGCGCATAGGCGCGCCGTCCCGCATCAGCACGACATACACCAGCTCGCTGCTGGAGTTGCCCGCGCGAAAGTAGACAAACTGGCCGCGCTTGCCGGGCGGCACGGTGTAGGCAAGCATGGGGTGCAGCAGGGCAGGGTCTGTCAGCCCCGCGCCCGTAAACGAGTAAACGCCCTGCAAGAACTGAGGTTTTGAGTACATAGGTGAGTTTCCTAAAGATTGAGGAGAGCGAAGCGGAAAGTTAGGCAGGTTCTAGTTCCGGGGCATGGCTCACAGGGGCAGGCTCGCGCACGGGCGCGGTCGAGGCCACGCCGCCCGCGCCGACCCACGACTTCTGCCAGGCCGGAGACACGATGCGGAGCACGACCAGGGCCACGAGCGCCATGCCCGCATAAGCAAAGAACCCTGACCCATAGGAGTGCGTGATGTCATGCAGCCTGCCCATCGCAATGTTCAGATAGTATCCGCCCACGCCGCCCGCCGCGCCGACCAGGCCGGTCATCACGCCGATCTGCCCCCGAAACCGCTGCGGGATAATCTGGAACACGCTGCCGTTGCCCATGCCCATCGCGCCCATTAGCACGAACAGCAGGGGGAACGTCACCCACTGATTGGTGATGGTGACGCTAATCGCAATGGCCGCGATGATCGCCACCCCGTACAAGAGGCCCAGCATGCGGATGCCGCCCAATCTATCGGCCAGCGCGCCGCCTATGGGACGCAGCAGCGAGCCGGACACGATAAACGGCCAGGTCGCAAGACCCACCGCGACTTTGGGATAGTCGTACTGATCTACAAAGAACGTATTGATAAAGCTGCTCATGCCCACAAAGCCGCCGAACGTGACAAAGTACAGCAGGCAGAACACCCACGCATCGCCTGTTTTCAGGACATTGGAATAGGCGGCGAAGTTGGCGGCAGGCACATGGCCCGGCGCGTCTTTCGCCAGCAGCGCAAACGCTGCCAGTGTCAGCGCGACCGGAATCATCAGCAAACCGAACACGCCGTGCCAGCCGACACTCGGCACCAGCAAAGGCGCGAAGATGGTCGCCAAAATGGTGCCACTGTTGCCCGCACCCGCAATGCCCATCGCGACCCCCTGCAAATGCGGCGGATACCAGCGCGAAGCCAGAGGCAGCGACACAGCAAAGCTTGCCCCCGCGAGGCCCAGAAAGAACGCGATAAACACCAGCGAGTCGTAACTGTTTCCCAGCTTCCAGCCGACAATCAGGGGCAGCAGTGTGACTGCCATGGAGACGACGCCGACCCGCTTAGATGCAAACCTGTCCACAAATGCGCCCAGCAGGAGCCGCCAGAAACCCGCCGCGAGCAGTGGCAGGCCCACCAGGAACAGCTTGACGCCGGCAGGGTAGCCATTGGCAAGCGGCTGGGCTGTTTTGCCGCTCTGGGCCAGCACGGCGCGGGGCTTGAGCGCGAGCACGTTTTCATTCGGGACGCCGTGCGCGGACGGCGCAGACGCCACCTGAATAAGATGCGAGTGGGCATTGACAGCCGCCAAACTCGCGGCGATTGTGGCCGGACTGGTGCTGTCCAGCACATACTTCTCGGCGGGCTTGACGCTGTTGCGCGTGGCGGTCTTGGGCAGTCCCGGCTTGAGCAGCAGGTGGGTGACCGTGGCCGATTCGTGCTTTGCGGCGTCCGGGCCTTTGATTATCAACGTGTACGGAGTGGCTTTGCTCACCAAAGCCGACGGCGTGATATTGAGGTTCGCGCCGGTCAATGCGGGGTCGGTGGCGATAAAGGGCATCAATGCGCCCAGGATCACCCATACCATAAATGAAATGTCAAAGTGCAAAAAGGCGCTCAGCAGGGACGGCGCGTGCCCGCTGGTTTTGAGGTCGGCCAATTTCATGGGAAGTCTCCTCGCGTAAAGTCAACGGTTCAAGACCATGAGGAAGAAGCGCGTCTTTGCGCGGGAGGACACATCACACGGGGGCGTCGGCGGGAGCCGGGGGCAAAACTCTCCTTTCTACACGGGCGGCGCAGACCTTGAATTCGGGCATTTTAGAAACCGGGTCCAATGCAGGGTTGGTCAGCAGGTTGGCGCAGCTGGCGCCGCCCCAATGGAACGGGATAAAAAGCGTGTCGGCGCGTATGGCGGGCGTGACCTTTGCTTTGACAGTGGCTTCGCCCCGCCGGGTCGTGACGACAATGCTGTCGCCGTCATCAATTCCCAGCTTCTGCGCGAGCGTGGGGTGCATCTCGGCAAACGCTTCGGGCACAAGGGCCGCGAGGCGCGGCACGCGGCGCGTCTGCGTGCCGCTCTGGTAGTGCGCCATCACCCTGCCGGTGGTCAGATACAGAGGAAACTCAGCGTCGGGTGTTTCGGCGGGCGCGCGGTGCAGGACAGAGTGGAACTTTGCCCGCCCGTCTTCGGTCGCGTAGGCGTCTAAAAAGAGGCGCGGCGTGCCGGGATGCTGGGCTTCGGGGCATGGCCAGAATACGCCGTCTTGGGCGGCGATCTTGGCATAGCTGATGCCCGAGTAGTCGGCGGCGCCGCCGCGCGACGCGTGCCCCAGCTCCGCGAAGATCGTTTCCGGGCACGACGACGGGAACCAGCGGCCCCGGCCCAATTGGGCGGCGATGGCGGTGAGTATTTCCGTGTCGGTCTTGACGCCCTGCGGCGGGTCTATAGCTGCGCGGCGCAGCACGACGCGGCCTTCCAGATTGGTCATGGTGCCGCTTTCCTCGGCCCACTGCGCGCACGGCAGGACGACATCTGCCCGCGCCGCCGTTTCCGATAAAAAGATGTCGGAAACGCACAAAAACGTCAGGGCATCCAGGTTCTTCTGCACGTGCCCGGCATGGGGGGCCGAGACGCCCAGGTTGCTGCCGAACACAAACAGCGCCCGGACGCCGCCCTCGCGGCCCATCGCATCCAGCATTTCATAGGCAGAGACGCCCGCCTGAGGTAAGTCGGCCTCGTCAATCCCCCAAACGTCGGCGATATGTGCCCGATGCGCGGGGTTCTTGATGCTGCGGTAGCCGGGCAGTTGGTCGGCCTTCTGCCCGTGTTCGCGGCCTCCCTGCCCGTTGCCCTGCCCGGTCAAACAGCCATAGCCACAGTTTGGGCGGCCTGACTTGCCCAGTGCCAGCACAAGATTGATCAATGCCAGGACGTTGTTCACCCCCTGCGCCTGCTGCTCCGTGCCGCGCGCCGTCAGCACCATCGCGGTCTGCGCCTCGCCCAGCAAATGCGCCGCCTGTGTCAATGCTTTGACAGGCACGCCCGTAATGCGCTCCACTCGGTCGGGCCAGTACGAGTTCACCATGCGGCGGACGGCGTCAAACCCCGTGGTGCGCGCGGCGATAAAGTCCAAATCCAAAAGGCTGTCGGCGGCGGCGATATGCAGCAGGCCATTGGCAAGGGCGGCGTCGGTGCCGGGCGTCAATTGCAGATGCAGCGTGGCGGCGCGGGCGGTCGGCGTGCGGCGCGGGTCGGCGACAATCAATGCGCCGCCGTTTTCTTTCTGTGCCTCAAAATACTGCATGACCGGCGGCATGGTTTCGGCGCTGTTGCTGCCCACCATCAAAATGGCCTGTGCCTGGGCGATGTCTTCCAGCGGAAACGGCAGGCCCCGATCCATCCCAAACGCCTTGAGGTTGGCGGCAGCCGCGCTGGACATGCAAAAGCGTCCGTTGTAGTCAATCTGCGATGTCTGCAAACCGACGCGGGCAAACTTGCCCAGCAGGTACGATTTCTCGTTGGTCAGCCCGCCCCCGCCGAACACGCCCACGGCGTTCTTGCCGTGCCTGTCCTGCACAGTCTTAATCTCATGGGCAATGCGCGACAAAGCGGCCTCCCAAGACACCGGACGCAGCACATCGGCTTTCGTGTCGCGCATCAGCGGCGTGGTGAGACGCTCCGGGTGTCCCAGCAGATCGGCGGCGGTCCACCCCTTCTGGCACAGGCCGCCTTTGTTCACGGGGAAGTCCGGGCGCGGCGTGACCGCCAGGCCATCCGGCCCGTTCGCCAGGGTCATGCCGCATTGCAGGGCGCAGTAGGGGCAGTGGGTGTCGGTGGTCTGCATGGCGTTACTTGCCCGCCTCCACTTCCACCAGCCCGATGTCCAGCACCACCGTGCCGCTGACCCCGCGCGGGGCCGCCAGGCACACGTCAAAACAGGTCCCGGCAGGGTAAGCCTCGACAATCGCGAGGGGAATGTGAATATCCGCGCGCGCCCCGATGGGAAAATACCGAATGGCTTGATTGTTCGCCGTGAGCGTCAGGTACAGCAAAGCATCCGACAGGTTGCCCGCCCGAAAGTACACCACTTCGGCGGTTTTGCCCTGCGGGACGACATACGAAAGCGCATCGTTGAGCGGACAGGGTTCAAACACGCCGCGCCCGGCGAACGGGTACACGCCCTGCAGAAAGCGCGCCGCGGCCTGCCCGTGACGCATCAGATGCTGCAAACGCGTTTCACTGGCGACGTAAGGTTGTGGTTCGGAAGATTGGTCTTGCACAGAGCGACGCTTTCCATGAGTATTCGGGCCAAAGCCCGGACTTGGGAGGGAAAGGCGGCATCGCCGTGAAGAAACTACACTGTAGTGGGAAGAAACAACGATCCGGGCAACGATGCACCGGACGCCGATAACAAAGAGTATACACGACTTTTGTTTCCAAAATGTTTCCAAGCGGCAAATGCATAAATTATTTATGCGTGCCGGGTTTGCCTGCGTGTCGCCCCGGCCTTGCGTCGGCGTTTTAGCTGTGTTGCAAGCGCGTACCAACGACGGAAGGATTTCTTCCGTCGTTGGTATGCCTATGGAAAGCTATGGAAAAGCCGAAGGAGTGTTCTGGAAAGGCGAGGGCGCACGGTGTTCCTCGCCCATGTCATAGGCGTCCCTCCTCCGGTCGCACGGCTCCCTTCCCCCTCCCCTGAAGGAGAGGGACTCCTAGCCATTGGGCGAGGGACGCTGTTACGAAAGCAGGGGAGGAACGCCTCACGACAAGGCCGTGCAGAAACGGCACAGCCGTGGGTATAAAAGAGAGGCTGCGCGACAATGCCTAAAACCCCGGCCATAAACTCACAAGACCTAGGCCGCAGGCCAAGACGCTTTTCTTCATAAAGAACGAGACCCCCATGAAAGTACGCTGGACAACAAACAGTATCCGTTTCCGAATTACGCCCACCGAATTGGCAATGCTGGAAGACGGCAAGCCGATCCACGCGAGGCTCGCGCTGCCGGGGGGCGAATGGCGCGCTTCGGCCCTTCCGCAGTCGCCCGGCACGTCCCTGAAGATGGAGGGCGCGGAGATGCGCATGACATTGACCCACGACGACGTTGCCCGGCTGCTCGCGCCCGCCGCCGAAGGCATCTATTTCGTCGGCAGCGGCGAGAATGCTGTGCGTTACCTGGTAGAAAAAGATTTCCCGTGCATCCATCCTCACGCCGGAGAAGCGGGGGAAACACTCACCGAGACGTTTGCCGCCCCACCCGGCTTTGAAGAACGCAAAGCGGAAGGGTAGCATGCTCCCACCGTTTAACGCTCACCCGCTGCACAGCACCAAGGAAATCCGGGGGCACCCGTGGTTTCGCGGGGCGATTTCGCGCTGGCTGTGGCGGCTGGGCACGCACCGATTGACCCGGCCCGGCGGCTGGTTTGCGGGCATGACACTGGCGTTTGCGCTGTACGGGGCGACCTCGCTGGACTTGCAGGTGTTCGTGCCGTTCACATATGCCATGAGCATTTGGGTGCTGGCGGGGTTCTGGACGCTGCTGCGGCCCCCGCGTGTGTCTTTGAGCGTGCAGCAGCCGTCGCGGGTGGAAGCGGGAAGGCTGCTGCCGGTTGTCGTGACGGTGCAGGCCATCCATCGGGTTGTCTTTGATGCCGTGCTGCTGCCGCAGCGCCTGCCACCCGCGATTGACGTAGTGGCTTTGGACGGTGTCGCCCTGGGCACGCTGCGTCCGGGGGGGCCGCACACGGTCACCGTGGAACTGCGCCCTGCCCGGCGGGGGTTATACACATTGCAGGGCTTTCGCGTGCAGACCGACTTCCCGTTCGGCCTGCTGCGCGCGTACACAGCGGTTCCCGATCGGCGGACGCTTTTGGTGACGCCGCGCTGGACGCCGCTGCGCACTCTGGACCTGCCTCTGCGTCGCAGCGAGCAGCCCGGCGGCGCGGCTCTTGCCACTGCGCGCGGCGAAGCGCTGGAGTTTATGGGCAATCGGGAGTTTCGGGAAGGGGACACCATCCGCGACATGGACTGGCGCGCGACCGCCCGCCTCGACCGCCTGGTGGTGCGCGAGTTCCATGAAGAATACCTACACCGGATTGCCCTTATTTTGGATACGGCTCCGCCCAGCGCACCGGGCGCGGAAGAAGCTTTGGAAGCGGCGATTTCGCTGTGCGCGGCGGCGGGGGAATGGCTGGCGCGGCAGGAATACCCGGTGGGCGTGCTGCTGGCGGGGCCGACATTGCACGTCTTTGATGCCATGCCGCCCTGGGCCTGCCATGAACAAATGCTGGACATTCTGGCCGTGGTCGCGCCTGCTCCGGCTCCGGCCCTGTCTGGCGACACGCCCGGCCTGTTGGAAAGCTTGGAAGACGTGTCGGTCGCCGTCTGCTTTCTGCTGGACTGGGACGATGCGCGTCGGGCGTTTGTGGAAAGCCTGGCCGCGCAGGGAATGGCGCTGCGCTTGATTTTAGTCCAGGACGACAGTGCGGCGCGGGTGGGAGCCGCCGACGAGGCGCGCTTCGGGCCTCTTGTTCGCGTCACGCCCGCGCAGAGAGAGCGCGGGCTGGACCGCTTGTAGTTTATGCGCATGGCAATCCCAATTCAACACAGCGCAAAGCAGCCTCCCCTGTCCTGGCCCGCGACCCTGGCCGCGCTGACCGCCTTTGCGACTCTGCTGGCGACGTATGGGACACCGGGCGGGCCAGACAGCATCATTCTTTTTGCGCTGATGCTGATGCTGCTCGCCCTGCGCCTGACAGGGTGGCATCTTTCCCCCAACTCAGGGGCGCACTGGGCACTGCGCTTGTCTTTGGGCGCGGCGGTGGTGGCGGTGAACTGGGACAAGTTCAACGACCCGCAATCGTGGCTGTTTGACACAACGGCGGTGGGGGCATTCGGCATCCTGGCGGCTTCGGAGTTTGTGGTGCAGGCCGCCCGCGCCGTGCCGCCCGGCCAGAGCAGCAGCGGCGCGCTGTGCCTGCTTTCGGGCTATGTGTTTTTGGCGGCCTGCACGACCGATCAAATCTGGCCGATTCGCATCGCTTCGCCGCTTTACTTTGCTCTCGCCGTGCTTTCCCTGCCCCGCTTTGATGCACAGCGACGTCTGGGCAGCGGCGGCGCGGCATGGCGCGGCGCGGCAATTGCGCTTGCGCTTGTCCTCGGGACCTGCGTTTACACGCTGTTTTGGATTTATCGGGTGCCGCTGATGCAGTTGGGGGCGAGCAGCCTGCACGACCGGCCCGCTGCCGAAACCACGGGGCTGTCTTCTCAGCCAACACTCGAGGCGACCTTTGGGCAGCCCGGCTCGCTGCAGCGCGTGCTGCGCCTGCAAAACGCCCACGGCCAGGTTTACCTGCGCGGCATTGCCTACGACACTTATGCGCAGGGACGCTGGGGGCCGGTCTTTGATACGCGGCATCTGTCGCTGTATTCCCCGGCGGGCGGCAGCAGGCTCGCCCCGCCCGATGCCCTGCGCGTTGCAACCCTGGCTCCCGTGCGGGGCGTGCTGTTTGTGCCGCTGCAAGCCACCGGGCTTTTTCTGCTTTCCAATGACGGCTACCCCGTGCAGCAAGACCTGGGCAATGGCGGGTTCTCTCTGCACGACATGGTTCCGCCGCCCTACACAGTGAGTTTCGGCGCTTTGGGCAGTCCGCCGCTCTTCAGGGACACGCTTTCTTCTGAAGAGCGGGCGCGCGACCTCGCCGTGCCTGATGATGTTGACCCGCGCGTGCTTGTTCTGGCCCGGCAGATCACGCAAAGCAGCGCTGGCCCAGCGGCGAAGGCGGCAGACATCCAGCAGTTTTTCCTGAAGAACTTTCGGTACAGCTTGACCATTCATCCGGGGCCGGGCGACCCTGTGTCCGGCTTTATCTTGGGACGCCAGGCGGCGCACTGCGAGTTTTTTGCGTCGGGGGCCGTGCTGATGCTGCGCGCGGCGGGCCTGCCCGCGCGCTATGTTACCGGGTACTATGCCCATGAAGCCGAAGGGCCGGGCACAACTGTGGTGCGCCAGCAGGATGCCCATGCGTGGGCGGAAGCGTGGATTGCCCCCCAGGGCTGGACGACTTTGGATGCGACGCCCGCCGACGGACGCCCGCCCACCACCGCCGCGCCGGTTCCCTGGACGCGCCGTGCGACCGAGTGGCTGGGCGACCACATCGCCGACTTGCGGGCATGGCTCGGCCGGTTCACCACCGGGCAGATCGTGGGCGCATTGGCGGCCCTAACTGCGCTGTACTGGGGTGTCAAGCAGCTCTGGCGGCATCTGCGGGGCACAGGGCCGAACACATCGGGGTTTGCTTATGCGCAGCACGCCGATATGGAGACGCTTGCCCGGCGGTTTGAAGCCTGGCTGCGGCGTATCGGCCTGCCCTGCCCGCCGTCTGTCCCCTGGGAGGAGCATGTGCGCATGGCTGGCCTCGCCGACGCCTTGCCGTTTGTGCGGCGCTACAATGCGGCCCGCTTCGGCCTTTCTCCAGACATCCACCCTGGGCAGGACCTAGAGCAAGAGATGCGCCGCCTGGAACAAACCAAAGGCGCACCGGCTCCCCAAGAAAGCGCCGGCGCGTAAGAAAGCCCCTATGACCCCATCGTTCACCGCCCATGTCCACGACTTGGAGGCTAATTTAGGCCGCGTCATCCAGGGCAAGCCCGATGCCATCCGCCTGGTTGTCACCGCGCTGCTGGCCGGGGGACACGTGCTGCTGGAAGACGTGCCCGGCACAGGCAAGACGACCCTCGCCAAGTCGCTGGCACGGTCGCTGGACGGCATCTTCCGGCGCATCCAGTTTACGCCCGACCTGCTGCCCGCCGATATTATCGGCAGCACCTTTTATAACCCCAAGGAAGGCGTCTTCGGGTTCCGGCCCGGCCCCATCTTCGCCAACATTGTGCTGGCGGATGAAATCAACCGCACGTCCCCGCGCACGCAGTCCGCCTTGCTGGAAGTGATGAGCGAAAACCAGATCACGGTGGAGGGCGAGCGGCGCAGCCTGCCGCAGCCGTTCTTCGTGATTGCGACGCAGAACTCGTCCGACTTCCACGGCACCTACCCGCTGCCCGAGGCGCAGCTTGACCGATTTAGCGTGCGCCTGGCTTTGGGCTACCCTGACTTTGCCGATGAACTGGCGATCTTGGAAAGCCGCCATGCGTTGTCGCCGTTTGAGACATTGGCCCCTGTGCTGTCCACGCAGTCGCTCTTAGCGGCCCAGACCGAGGTAAAGTCGGTGCGCTTTGACACGGCAGTCGCCCAGTATCTGCTGCGCGTTGTCGCCCACACCCGCACGGATGCCCGCCTGCGCCTGGGCCTCTCGCCGCGCGCGTCGCTGACCTTGTACCGCATGGCGCAGGCGCGGGCGGCGGTGCTGGGCCGGGATTATGTGCTGCCGGACGATGTGCGCGTGCTGGCGATCCCCACCCTCGCCCATCGCATTGCGCTGGACACGCGGGCGCGCGCGGAGAGCCTCACTCAGCAGCAGGTGATACAGGACGCTCTGGACAGCGTGGAAGTTCCCCGTTGACGATGGGCAGGACACTGGGAACAACTCCCCGCACACTGGGTATATCAACACCAAGAGAATGACAGGAGAAATAATTATGCAGCAACGACACTTGGGACACTCAGGGCTGACGGTTTCGGCGGAGGGCCTGGGATGCATGGGCATGTCCGACTTTTACGGCACGCGCGATGATGCCGAGTCGCTCGCCACGCTGCACCGCGCCCTAGACCTGGGCATCACGTTCTGGGATACCGCCGACATGTACGGCCTGGGGGACAATGAGACACTGGTCGGCGAGGCCATGAAAGGGCGGCGTGACCAAGTGGTGCTCGCCACCAAGTTCGCCATTATCCGCTCCGAAGACCCCACCGTGCGCGGCATCAGCGGCAAGCCGGACTACGTGCGTCAGGCATGCGATGCTTCGCTGAGGCGCCTGGGGGTAGACACGATTGATTTGTACTATCAGCACCGGGTAGACCCGCAAACACCGATTGAAGACACGGTCGGCGCGATGGCTGGCCTGGTGCAGCAGGGCAAAGTGCGGTATCTGGGGCTGTCGGAAGCATCGCCCGCGACCCTGCGCCGCGCGGCGGCGGTGCATCCCATCTCTGCTCTGCAAACCGAATACTCGCTGTGGAGCCGCGACCCTGAAGACGAAGTCCTGCCGACCTGCCGGGAGCTTGGCATCGGGTTTGTCGCGTACAGCCCGCTGGGACGCGGCTTTCTCACGGGGCAAATCAAACAATTTGAGGACTTGGATGCCGATGACTACCGGCGCAGCTCGCCCCGTTTCCAGGGGGACAACTTTGCCCGCAATCTAGACCTGGTGGCGCGGATCGGGCAGATTGCGCAGGAAAAAGGCATCCAGCCCGCGCAGCTTGCCCTCGCCTGGACACTGGCGCAGGGCAGCGACATTGTCCCTATTCCCGGCACCAAGCGGCGCGCGTATCTGGAAGAGAACGCGGGGGCATTGGCTGTCACGCTCACGCCGGACGACCTGGCGCGCCTCAACGAGGCCGCGCCCAAGAACTTTGCGGCGGGCGCGCGCTACCCGGAAGCCATGATGGCCTCTGTGAACGGGTAAACTGTTTGCGCCAAGCCCCTGTGTGAAAGGAACGAATTCATGCCTAAGATACCTATCTCCCTGCAACTGTACACCGTGCGCGACGAGACCGCCAAAGACTTCGCCGGAACCCTGCGCCGGGTCGCCGACATCGGCTATGCCGCCGTGGAGCTTGCCGGACACGGCGACCTGACGCCCCGCGCCCTGAAGTCCCTGCTGGACGACCTGCACCTGCCCGTCTCCGGCAGTCATGTCAGCCTGGATGCTCTGGAAAAGAGCGTGCAGCAGATTATTGATGATGCCCTGACACTGGGCAACAGCCACGTAGTGATTTCCTATCTCAGCGAGGAGCGACGCGGCACGGTGGATGCCTGGAAGCAGACCGCCGAGACCCTGAATGGCCTGGGGGAAACCCTGCAATCGTTCAACTTGACCCTTTGTTACCACAACCACGACTTTGAACTCAAGCCGATGGAGAACGGCGAGCTGGGCCTGGACATTTTATTAGCCAATACCGACCCGCTGTGGGTGAAAGCCGAGATTGACACCTATTGGGTGATGGTCGCCGGGCTGGATCCGGTCGCCTATGTCCGCAAGTACACAGGCCGCGTGCCGCTGATGCACATTAAAGACCGCGATCCCGCCGATGGCTTTTTCGCGGAGATCGGCACGGGCAATCTGCCTCTGGACGCGCTTGTTCAGGCCGCCGACGACATCGGCACCAAGTACCTGGTGGTGGAGCAGGACGTTTGCCGCCGCCCGTCGCTGGAGTCCGTCGCCCTGTCGTACAGCAACCTCAAGGCGAAGGGCTACGCCTAAGGCGTTTTGCTCCTGCCTGCACCCTCTGTGGCTGAGTGATCGGCCCGCCTCCGCAGATGCGCTGGGGCGGGCCGTTTTGTGCTGCCTGCGCACTGTTCTCCCCTGCACCGGATGCGCTCTTCCGTACATATGCGGCATGGCAGGCAGGATTTTGCCCGCGTCCGCATGAACATTCCCGCATAAAGAACGTGCTGATTAAGGTATCCTCTCCGCATGACCCACACTACTCTCGGCGGGCCGCGTCCCGTGTTCGCTGATGCGGCGCGGGGCGTGCGCCTGTATTGCGGCGACTCTCTGCGGCTTCTGCAATCCGTGCGCGATGCCTGCTTTGATATGGTATTCGCTGACCCTCCCTACTTCCTTTCCAATGACGGCGTGACCTGCGCGAGCGGGCGCATGGTGAGCGTCAACAAGGGCGCATGGGACAAAGCGCCGTCCCTTGCGGAGATGCACGAGTTTAACATGACGTGGCTTGCCGAGTGCCACCGTGTTCTAAAGCCAAACGGCACGATCTGGGTATCGGGGACTGCCCACAATATCTACAGCGTAGGCTTTGCGATGCAAACTCTCGGCTACAAACTCCTGAATGACATTGCGTGGTACAAAATCAACCCACCGCCCAATCTTGCCTGCCGCTACTTCACACACGGCACGGAAACAATACTTTGGGCTAAGCGTGATGCTAAAGCCAAGCACCTGTTTAACTACGCCGATATGAAGCAGGACAATGGAGGCAAGCAAATGCAGTCGCTGTGGCACATCATGCCACCACGCCCGCACGAGAAGCGGCACGGCAAGCACCCCACGCAAAAGCCGGAAGCCTTGCTTGACCGCATTCTACGAGCGTCCACAAACCCCGGTGACTTTGTTCTAGACCCATTCTGTGGGAGTGCGACAACAGGCGTCGTGGCAACCCGCTTGGGCCGCCGTTTTGTAGGCTTTGACATTGAGGCCGAGTACCTGCAAATCGGCGTCAAGAAGATTGAGGATGAAGCCGCGCCTGTGCAGGCCAGCCTTGTTTACGAAACAGCCTCCACTTATGACGCGGCAGAACCTGACATCTGGAAGGAGTAGAACATGGGTGGCAAACCTTGTTATCCTCGTGCTTGCAGTTACTATGTTCCTGTTTCTGACGAAAACTATGAGCGGGCGCTTTTCTGGAATAAGGGACTGTCGGAGCCTGTTTGGTCGCCTCAACGTCAGGTGGCAATCCACACGATTAAAATTGACAAGTTGCGTATGGCTTACGCGAACGCAGTTGACTACGAACAGGTAGAGGTTATACTGGCGCATTTTGACAGGTTCCAATGGATGCCTATCTCTTTAGACCACGAAGGCTATTTGTTAGATGGGCAGCATCGGTTGGAAGTCTGCCGCCGCAAAGAATTGCTTTTTGTAGACGCTGTTATGTTGTGTGCCGACCATGCACGTATCGAGCACGAAGCGCAGGAGCGTGGAGCCGAAGAAGAAAGACGGCGCAAGCATAAGCAAGAAGATTTGTGCGGTAACTGGCTGACAAGGGCAGAATGGAAAGAGTTATATGGAACGACAAGAGGCTTTGCCGAAAATCAATGAACTTGTAGGGCAAGACTTACGCCCTCTTGCAGACAAGTACGGTGTCACCGTCTGGAAAGGCGACAAGATAAACAAGGGTTGGGCGGGTCACGTTATTGAGCGACACTTAGGTCTGCCTCTGAACTCTTCCCGTTCACCTAACTTCGGCTCATGGGAACTTAAGGTCATACCCCTAAAGCGGGCACGGGATGGCAGTCTGCATGTCAAGGAGACAATGGCGATTACCATGCTTGATCCGGTGGAAGTTCTCGCTAAAGAGTTTGAGCAAAGCCATCTCTTTACTAAACTTCGTAAGCAGATAGTCGTCAGCCGAATCTTTGACAGCCAGCAGGAGACCACTTCGTTGCTGTACGCTGCCGCCCCCTTTGACTTAGACAATCCCTACATTTACGCCCAGGTGAAAGCCGACTATGAAACGGTGCGCGAAGCACTGCGGACAATCGGCTTTTCTGCGCTTACCGGACGCATGGGCGTTCTCGTTCAGCCGCGCACCAAAGGCGCAGGGCACGGCAGCACCTCGCGCGCATTTTATGCCCGCCCCGTCTTTGTCGCCCACATCATCAATCTCGCCCGCTGGCCTGGCCTGCTCCCGGTTGTGCCCGATGACCCGGCGTAACAAACCCGTGCGGAGCGTCGGCGTCACCCAAAGCATTCCCTGCACGGGTTAGAAACCCACGTCCTTTGCCCATGCCCCGCGCCGCCTTTGTTTACACCGACGCCTTCACCACCTACCATCTGGGCGACCGCCACCCCTTGCAGCAGACCCGCCTGCGCATGACCCACCGCCTGCTGGAAGCCTACGGCGCATTTGATACCCCAGCCTCCTGCCTCATCGCCCCCACGCCCGCCGCGCCGGGCGATCTTTTGCGCGTCCACACGCCCGATTACCTGCACGCCCTGCAAACCCTGAGCCGGGGCGAAACTCTCCCCGACAAAGCACGCTATGGCTTCGGCAGCGGCGACACCCCGCCGTTTCCCGGCATGTGGGAAGCGAGCCTGCTGTATGCCGGGGCATCGCTGGACTGCGCCCGCCTGGTCTGGGACGGCGGATACACTGCCGCGTTCAACCCATCCGGCGGCCTGCACCATGCACAGGCGGGCCGTGCGGCGGGCTTTTGCACGGTCAACGACTGCGCCCTCGTCGCCCACTGGCTGCTGGACAGAGGCGCGGAGCGCATTGCCTATGTGGACATTGACGCCCACCACGGCGACGGCGTGCAGGCTTTGTTCTACCAAGACCCGCGCGTGCTGACCCTGTCCATCCACGAAAGCCCGCTGTCACTGTTTCCCCGCAAGACCGGCTTTGCTAGTGAAATAGGCGAGGGCGTGGGCGTGGGCTTTAATGCCAACCTGCCTCTCGCCCGCGCCACCGGCGACGCCCTCCACGCACTTGCTTTTGAAGCAGCGTTCCTGCCCCTGCTGCGCGCGTTCCGCCCCGAGGTGGTGCTGCTGCAAGTCGGCGCGGACGCCCACATTTCCGACCGGCTGGCCCACCTCAATCTCACCAGCCAGGGCTGGCTGTCCGCCGTTCGTGCCGTGCTGAGTTTGGGCCTGCCCACGATTGCCCTGGGCGGCGGCGGCTATAATCTGCCCACGGTCGCCCGCCTGTGGACTTTGTGCTACGGCGCACTGTCCGGCCAAACATTCCCCGATACCATTCCCGCTCCCTTCGCCGAAGATTGGCATATCAGCATGCTGCATGACCATGCCGCCCCTCGTTGCACGCCCGCAGAAGACGACAACGCCCGCACCCATGCCACCGAAAGCGTGCGGGCGGTGCGGGAGCGTGTTTTCCCTTGTCACGGCTTGTAAAGGGGGCTTTTAGGGCTTGCTCAGTCGTGGTAAGCGCATACCAACGACGGACGGTTTTGTTCCGTCGTTGGTACGCGCTTAATCAGCCATAAGAAAGAGTAGGGAACAGGTGTACAACAGGTTTGCCGGGGGCATGGTTTAGTCTCCCTGCCCCGGTGGCTAGGCGTCCCTCTCCTTCAGGGGAGGGGGAAGCGAGTCGTGCGAGCGGGCGAGGGCCTCTGCGTACAGGGAAAGTCAGCGCACGCTGGCCCGCTGGACAGGCGGCGGTGCGGACGCAATTGGCACGGCCACCGCGCCACGGTCCAGGGAGTCGGCCCCGGTGCGGGCGATAGTAATCAGGCCGCTGGAGTAGATGCCCAGCCACAGGGTCATCACGGCGCACACAATCAGCGCAACATCTGCGCCGGGGGCAAACCGGAACGGGCTGCCGGTGGGAAAGTCGCGCTTGGCGGGCATGAAGTACATGGAGGCAATCACGCGCAGGTAGTAAAACACGCCGATGACGCTGGCGACCAATCCGATGATGGCGAGCGCGTACTGGTGCGCATGGACAGCCGCCAAAAACAAGTAGAACTTGCCCATAAAGCCTGCCGTCGGCGGGATGCCGCCCAGCGACAGCATGAACAAGGCCATCAAAGCCGCCGCGCCGGGCTGGCGCGACGCAAGCCCCTGCAAGTCTTCAATGGTGTTCAGCTCATCGCCGCGCCGCGCCAGAAGGATCAAGACGCCGAATGCTCCCAGGTTCATAAACGTATAGGCCATCACATAAAACAGCACCCCGGCATGGCCGTCCGCGTTCTGCGACAAAAGGCCGACCAGGATGTACCCGGCATGGGCGATGGACGAATACGCCAGCATGCGCTTGATGTTGGTCTGCACCACCGCCAGGACATTGCCGACAATCATTGTTAAAATCGCCAGCACCCACAAGACGCTGTGAAAGACAACCGACAGCGGCAGCAGGGCGATAGTCACGCGGATAAACGCAGCGAACGCCCCGGCCTTCGCCCCCGCCGACATAAACGCCGTGACCGAAGTGGGCGCGCCTTCATAGACATCCGGCGTCCACGAATGGAACGGCACAATGGCGGCTTTGAAGCCCAGGCCGACAATCAGCAGGGCAATGCCTGCGACAGTGTATTTGGTCGCCAGGGCCGCGACGGGCATATGCGCAAGCACATCTAGGCGGGTCGTGCCGGTGCCGCCATAAACCAAAGCGATACCGTACAAAAAGAACGCCGACGAAAACGAACCCAGGAGAAAATACTTCATCGCCGACTCTTCGGACTTGGCCTCGGTGCGCGCAAAGCCCGAAAGAATGTACAGCGCGATACTGAGTATCTCCAGCCCGACAAAGATGGTAATCAACTCACGGGACGCCGACATCAGCATTGCCCCAGAAGTTGAGAACAACAAAAGCGCATAATACTCGCCGTAATTAATGCCCTTGAGCTGAATATAGCGTTCAGACAGAGCAATAGACAGGGCAGCGACCACAAGCAGAATAAACTGGAACAGCAGGGCAAAGTCATCGGCCACAATGGTGCCATTGAAGCCGGTCAGCCCGCGTGTCCACAAGACAAAGCCACAGAAATAGGCGGCAATCAGGATTCCGATATACGAGAGAACAACCAGGGGGCTTTTGCGGTCGCGTGGCAGCCACAGATCGGCCAGCAGCACCACCATGCCGGTGATAATCACGGTCAGCAAAGGCGCGATTGTCAGAAAGTTGCTTGAAGAGAACGTGGGCATGGAAGGTTATCTTTCGGCGGTGCGGGAGACAGGCACAGCGGCGGCAGCCACAGCGGGTAAAGCAAACTGGTTTTTGTAAACAGGATGGGCCTGCGACAAAGTGGTATTGACACTAGGGTTCAGCTTGTTCAGGATGGGGCGGGGATAGATGCCCAGAAAGAAGATAATCAGGACAAGCGGCACCAAAGCCCACTTTTCGCCCGCCGTCCAGTCCGGCAGCTTCTGGTTTTCAGCGTGGGTGACCGGCCCGTAGAACACACGCTGGAACATCCACAGCATATACACCACCGACCAGATCGCCGCCGTGGTGGCAAAGCCGGTCGCCCATGGGTGTGTCTGGAACGACCCCATCAGCATCAAAAGCTCGCCGGTAAAGCCCGAGGTGCCGGGCAGCGCGACTGAGGACAGCGTGGCGATCAAAAAGACAATGGTGAACGCGGGCATGGGCTTGGTCAGGCCGCCGAAGTCGCCGATTTGATACGACTTGCGGCGCTGATACAAAATGCCCAGCAGGATAAACAGCGCGCCGGTCGTGATGGTATGGCTGAACATCTGCACCACCGCGCCGCTAATGCCCACGCTCGTCAGGCCAAAGATGGCAAGCATAATCACGCCGATGTGCGAGATAGACGAGTAGGCAATCAGCTTCTTTAGGTCGGTCTGCATGGCGGCAATCAGCGCGGCGTAGATGACGCCGATGACGGCAAGCACGATAATCACAGGCGCGGCCACTTTGACCGCATTGGGGAACAGTGGCAGGCAGAAGCGCAGAAAGCCATACAGCCCCATCTTGAGGGCCACCAAAATAATGGTGCCGCCGGTCGGAGCCTGCGAGTACGCATCCGGCACCCACGAATGAAACGGCCACACGGGAGCTTTAATGCCGAACGCCAAAAAGAAGCCGATAAACAGCAGCATGTCAGTTGCCTGCTTGCCGGAAAATAGCCCCAGATGGACGTGCTGCTGAAGCTCAGGGAAGTCCAAAGTCTGCTGCCCCGAATAGAAGTACAGCGCCATGATGGACACCAGCATCACCATCGACCCGACCATCGTGTACAGGAAGAACTTCACGGTCGCGTACACGCGCCGAGGGCCGCCCCAGATGCCGATGATAAAGTACATCGGGATCAGCATGGCCTCCCAGAAGATGTAGTACAGCACCAGGTTGAGCGACAGGAACACGCCCAAGATGGCGGTTTCCATCACTAATATCCAGCAGTAGTATTCGCGCGTCCGCTCGGTGATCTCCTTGAACGAGACGCCAATCACAAACGGGAAGATAATGGTGGTCATCAGCAGCATCAAGAGCGAGATGCCGTCCAGCCCCATCAGATAGTGGATGGTCGTCTTGCCGAACGTAATCCAGTTCAGCTGATCTTGAAGCTGAAAGCCCGGCGTGTTGGGGTGGTACAGCGAATAGATGATCAGGGACACGGCCAGTGTCGCCAATGTGCCCAGCATCGCCAGCACTTGAATGGCCTTGACATTGGCTTTGGGCACAAACGCAACAAACAGCGCAAACACAGCCGGAAGAAACGTCACAAGGGTGAGCCAGGGAAGTTGCATCATTTTACTTTACATAGCCCAATCCGGCCAGGCAGCCGATCAACACGAGAAGGATACCGATCACCATAGAAAACGCATAGTTGCGCACATAGCCCGACTGCGCAACGCGCACCCGCTGCCCCGACCAATTCGTGAACGCCCCCACCCCGTTGACAATGCCATCCACGATGCCAACGTCAAAGGTCAGCCACAGCCAATTGGAGATTTTCTTGCCCCAGCGCACAAACCAGAAGTTGTACGCCTCGTCCACATAGTACTTGTTCAGAATAGTGCGGTAAGTCCAGCCCGGCGTGAACACGCCGCCTGCGTTGCGGGCCTCCGGGGTCATCAGCTCGTTATTCTTGGCAGTGCGATAGCGCAGGACGGTATAGCCGACGACCAGAACAATGGCTATCAGCGTGCCGTATTCCAGGGGAACCTCCATCGCAACGTTGTGCGTTGTGGGAAGCGGCCCAACAGACGGGGCAAGATACTCAGCGAACGTATCAAACTTCAGCACCGCCCAGCCGGTAATGGTGGACAGCACGGCGAGAATAACCAGGGGGATCGTCATGGCCGGGCTAGACTCATGGGCCGCGCGCGCCGCTTCGGTGCGGGGCGCGCCGAAGAACGTCTTCATCACCAACCGGAACATATAGAACGCGGTCAGCAATGCCGTGAAGAAGCCGACGCCCCAGAACAGCCAGTCGCCGCCGGTCGTGGTTTCCCAGTCTCGCCAGAGTATCTGGTCCTTGCTCCAGAAGCCCGCAAATGGAGCAATGCCGGAGATCGCCAGGGTCGCGATAATCATTGTGATGGCAGTGACGCGAATGCGCGGGAACAAGCCGCCCATGTTGCGCATGTCCTGCGGATCGTGCGGGTCGGGGCCGCCAATCACGCCCAGGTTCGCGCCAGGCGCATCGCCATGTTCGGCATAGGCCGCATCGGCATGGTCGGCATCACCGGCCTTATCGTCGTGCGCATGCATGCCATGCTCAATCGCATGAATGACCGAACCCGAACCGAGGAACAGACATGCCTTGAAGAACGCATGGGTCATCACATGGAACATGCCCGCCGCGAACACGCCCGCGCCGCACGCGGCAAACATATAGCCAAGCTGCGAGACAGTGGAATACGCCAGCACGCGCTTGATGTCGTTCTGCATCAAACCTATGGTCGCGGCGAACAGCGCGGTCGCAATGCCCGTGACGGCCACGGTCGTCATCGCCACGTCCGACAGCACGAACAGCGTATGGGTGCGGGAGACCAGGTACACCCCCGCAGTCACCATTGTCGCCGCATGAATAAGCGCGGAGACAGGTGTCGGGCCTTCCATCGCATCGGGCAGCCAGGTGTAGAGGGGGATTTGCGCGGACTTGCCCGTACAGCCTAAGAAGATCATCAGCAGGAGAGTGGCTATTACGGTTGCGCTCGCCAGGCCCATGAGACTTGGCGCAGCCTCTAGAACGCCCATCACTCCGCTGTGCCCGGTCACAAAGTCTAGTGTCCCAAAGTAGTGGAACATCAGGAACATGGCAATCAAGACGCCCACATCGCCAATACGATTGACAATAAACGCTTTCTTGGCCGCATCCCCCGCCGACTTCTTCTCATAGAAGTAGCCAATCAGCAGGTAAGAGCAAAGGCCCACGCCTTCCCACCCAATAAACATCAGCAGCATGTTGTTGCCCATGACGAGCAACAGCATGAAGAAAATGAACAGGTTGAGATACGTGAAGAAGCGTGAGTAGCCCTTATCTGCCGCCATGTACGCCGTAGAATAGAGGTGAATGAGACCGCCGATACCCGTGATAATCAGCATCATCAGCACCGACAGCGGGTCGATCAGCAGCTCAAAGTTGACCGCGAACGCATGGATGCCCTGCGGGTCGGTCGGCACAAACAGCCAGGGCGCGAGATACACTGTTGCCTGCTTGTGCGCGGCATCGGCATTTGTCACGTGCAGGAACAGCACGACAGCGACGGCAAACGACGCAAACACGGCGACAGTCGCCAGCCCGCCGGACACAGACTTGGGCAGCTTTGCGCCGACGAAGCCGTTAATCAAAAAGCCAAGCAGCGGGAACAGGGGAATAAGCCAGGCGTACAATAGCGTAGGGTCGGAATGCGGCATGATCGCTCCAAAGAAAAGAGGCGTAAAAAAGAGGGCTTTTTAGCCCTTCATCAAATCAATCTCGTCTACGTTAATAGATGTTCTGTTGCGGAAAATAGAGACTAAGATGCCCAGTCCCACGGCCACTTCGGCGGCGGCGACCGCCATCACAAAGATGACCATCATCTGCCCGCTGATATTACCCTGGTAGCGCGAGAACGCGACAAAAGTCAGGTTCACGGCATTCAGCATCAGCTCCACGCACATGAAGATGACAATCGGGTTGCGCTTGACCAGCACGCCCACCACGCCAATGGTGAACAAGAGTGCGCTCAAAATCAGATAGTAGTCCAACGGGATGGACGGCACAGAGGCAGTGGAAATAGGCATAACTTAGATTCTCTTTTTGGCAAGCATCACCGCGCCGATGGCGGCGACTAGCAGCAGTATGGAGACGGCCTCGAAGGGAAAAAGCCAGTCCTGGGAAAACAGCGATAGGCCGATTTCATACGGCCCGGTCAGGGCACGGGGCAGGCTTTGCGCCGATGCAGGCACCGAGGCAATCACCGCGGCCAGCACGGCGACGACAATCAGGCCTAAGATGGGCGACAGTATCTTTTGCGGGCGCAGCCTATCTACAATGCGCTCCGGTGTGCCTAAGTTCAGGAGCATAATGACGAAGATAAACAGCACCATAATCGCCCCGGCATAAACGATAATCTGCACGGCGGCGATAAACGTGGCGTGCAACGTCAGGAACAGCACGGCGACGCTGAACAAGACAATCACCAGGTACAGCGCAGAGCGCACCGGGTTCTCGTTGAGCACCATCGCAATGCCGCAAACGACGGTGATGGCGGCCAGGATGGCAAATAATATCAGTTGTCCGGTCATGGTGTCTCGCAGGCCCCGGCGAATGCCGGGGTCAAAAGTCTAAGTCTAGGGCAGATTGGGATTGGCGACCAGCATCATCTCTTTGGTATAGATCAAATCCGCCCGGTTGTCGTCGGCCAATTCGCAGATGTCTTTGAGTTGAATGGCCTGGGTGGGGCAGGCTTCCTCGCAGTAGCCGCAGAAGATGCAGCGGAGCATGTTGATCTCATACTGCGCGGCGAACCGCTCGCCCGGCGAACGGCGCTCTTCTTCGGTGTTTTCGGCAGCCACTACCAGAATGGCATTGGCGGGACATGCTCCCGCGCAGAGCGAGCAGCCGATGCACTTTTCCAGCCCGTTCTCGTAGCGGTTGAGGACATGACGCCACCGCGCACGACGCGAGAACGGCCGGCGCACTTCCGGGTACTGAATGGTGACGCGCTCTTTGTTTGAGTAGCCCTGCGTAATCTTCATGCCGGTCAGCGGGGCTTTGGCCTCGTTGCCGAGCGACTTGATGTCATCCCATAAGCTCATGGGGTGTCCTCTTTCTTACTTGTTGCTTATCTAACAGCAGCGTCTACGGCGTTGGTTTCGCGCTCCGTAGTCGGGATGTCGTGCCCGCCGATTTTGGCGTCCGGCGGCACGGTCTGCCCTCCCCGGCCCGTATGCTCCGGCACGCCCCGGAACGGCACGGCCCCGGAGTTCAGCACAATCGTCTGCTGGCGGCGCGAATTGGTTGTAAACAGCAGCGCTGGCTTGCTCTTCGCGAAGGCGACCAAAGCGAGAGCGGCGATCAAAACCCAGGCAATCACGGCGGGCACATAGCCGAGCACCAGGCCAATCGCCAGCAGCAGGATGTTGACCAGGGCGACAGGCAGAATGCCCTGCCACCCAAACTTCATCAGCATGTCGTAGCGCAGGCGCGGCAGGGTCGCCCGTATCCAGATGAAGAAGTACAGCCCGCCGAGTATCTTTACAGTGAACCAGATGACAGGAATCAGCGCGTTGATGATGCTCGTCAGCAGCGGAATGCCCCAATGGGTCAAGTCCCGGCCCCCGCTCGCATTGAACTCATACAAGCGCACCAGCACGGCAGGCAGTTGGCCGAGCCAGGGAATGGGCGCATGGTAGCCGCCAAAGAACAGCGTTGCCAAGATCGCACTGACCACAATCATATTGGCGTATTCGCCCAAAAAGAATGTGGCGAACTTCATGGACGTATATTCGGTATGATACCCCGCCACCAGCTCGGTTTCGGCTTCCGGCAGGTCGAACGGGGCACGGTTTGTTTCCGCCAGCATGCACACCATGTAAATCAGTGTTGCCAATGCCCCCATCGGGAAGAACTTGAAGACATTCCATGCGGGCAGTGCGATCCCATAATGGGTCAAAGCCGCGCTGATGGGCACAAATGCTTGTTTATCCACAATGTCCTGCAGGCCGAGGCTGCCGGTAATCAGCACCACGCTGATAATGGCAAGGCCCATGCCCAGCTCATACGAGATGAGCTGCGCCGACGACCGCAGCCCGCCGAGCAGCGAGTACTTGTTGTTGGACGACCAGCCTGCCAGCACCACCCCGTAGACCCCCAGTGACGACCACGCCAGCATATACAAAACGCCGACATTGACATTGGGCGCGGGCGCGCCCCACACGCGGCTCGGCCCCCAGGGGATCACCCCCGACGTGACCAATGCAGGCGTGAGAAAGACCATCGGGGCCAGAATAAACAACGTTTTGTCCACGTTGGCCGGGTTCAGGTCTTCCTTGAACAGCAGCTTGATGCCGTCTGCAATGGTCTGCAAAAGGCCAAATGGCCCGACACGGTTCGGCCCCTGACGCTGCTGCATAAAGCCCAGCAGGCGACGCTCCCACCAGACCAGCGGCGGCACGGCGAGCAGCAGGGCAAACACGCCAATCAGCACGCGCACGACGACCTGCACGAAGGTAATCACCGGGTAGTCGGCGGGCGGGTACTGCGCACTGGGCGGCACATTGAAAAAGTAATGAAAGAAGAGGTTCGGGGTCATAAGGTTGCTACTCGGTTTGAGCGACGGATGCCTGTGCTTTGACAATCTCGCGGGCGATGTCGCGGGGCGAGAAATAGTTGACCTGCTTGCCGAGCCGGGACAGCAGTTCCGAGACAATCTGCCAATCGGGCTTGCTCTGACCGCGCGGCTCCACGGCCTTTCTGAACTTCTGCACGCGGCCCTCAATGTTGGTGAACGAACCGTCTTTCTCAATAAACGAGCAGGCGGGCAGAAACACATCGGCCTCGCGGCCTGCGTCGGTCATAAAGAGGTCTTGCACCACGAGGAACGGCACTTTGGCGAGTGCCTGGCGCACCAAGTCTTGATTGGCAACGGCTCCCAATGGGTCGCGCCCCATCACATACAGGGCTTTGATGGTGCCGTCCACGCAGCCGCGCAGAATGCCGTCCGTGTCCAGGCCCGGCTCGGCGGGCAAGGGGCCGCCCCACATCTTCTCGTAGGTGGGCGAAGCGCCATTGCCGACCCTTGCCATTGCGGGCAGGCGGTCGGGCAGAACGCCCATTTGAATGGCTCCCCACGAATTGGCTTCCGGCAGCAGCACGTTCAGCTTCGCGCCCGAGTCGGCGCAGGCCGCCTGCAAAAAGCCCAGGTCTTCGGCGGGCAGGCCGTACCATGCCAGCACGACAGTGCCCGGCCCCTGGGCAACCGCGTCCATCACGGCGGACGAGCGCGCGTCGTCGTTGCGGAAGTAATGCGCCCCGCCTTTGGAGATCGCCGCATAAACGCGCAGCCACAGCACCGGCAGATCGTCGTCTACCTGCGTGCCGACCGCGACAATCGTTTTGGCCTGCGCGACTTCGGCGATGCTGGTCTGCATCGGCATAATCGGGAACGAAAACGGGCGATGGTCAATGTTGTTCGTGCCCAGCCCGCTGCGCATCAGCCGCTGAAACAGATACAAATCTTCATTGGAGCACTTAGGCGACCCGATGCCCGCGACGCTGTTGGGGTTGGCTTTAGACGCTTCGCCCAGTCCAGTCACAGCGGACTTCAAGGCATCGTCCCAGGTCACGCGGGTCATGCGCGAGGCGAGACGCATCTGCGGCTCCTTCACGCGGTCGGTGCTGTTGACCCAGTACTGCTCAAACTTGCCTTTGTCGCACGTCCATTCTTCATTGACTTCTTCGTTGAGACGGGCATTCACGCGCATCAATTCGCCGTTGCGCGTCTGCACGGCAACATTGCAGCCGACCCCGCACATGGAGCAAATGGAGTCCTGCGACTGGAACTCCCACGGGCGCGCGGCGAACCGATAGGTGCGGCTTGTCAATGCCCCGACCGGACAAAGCTCAATGGTATTGCCGCTAAACTTGGACTTCAGCCCGTCCGCGCTGAACGGCGAAATGATACTTGCATTGCCCCGGTTCTCAATCGCCAGCTCGCCGTCCCCGGAGATTTCCTCGGTAAACCGCGTGCAGCGTGCGCACTGAATGCACCGCTCCCGGTCCAGCACAACGTAGTCCGAGATAGGCACGGCTTTGGGGAAGTGCCGCTTCTCGTCAATAAAGCGCGTCACGCCCGGCCCATATTGGAACACCATGTTCTGCAAAGGGCACTCGCCACCCCGGTCACAGACCGGGCAGTCCAGCGGGTGATTAATCAGCAAAAACTCCAAGATGCCGTTCTGCGCCTGCTTGACTTCCGGCGAGATGGTATCCACAGACATTCCTTCCGCGACAGGCACGGTGCAGGCGGTCTGTATCTTGTTCATCTTTTCAATTTTGACCAGGCACATCCGGCACGCCCCGGCGGGCTTGAGCCGGGGGTGGTGACAGAAGTAGGGAATATCCGCCCCCGCTTCAAATGCCGCCGTGATGACCAGTGTCCCCTTCGGTACGGACACAGGCCTGCCGTCAATCTTGAGGTTTACCATCTCCACCGGCGTCTTTTCAGCCGTGGGCGTTGTTGTTGCAGTCTCTGCCATATCTGTTTGTTTTCGTCTCGTGAGTGCTCTTAGACAGCGGCCATCTGCAAAGGCGCGAACGTCTTTTTGCCCGCATTGCCCTGGGCGATCAATTCTTCGTATTCATGCCGGAAGTAGTGCAACGCGCCTTTGCCAGTGATAAACCCGGCCAGCGGCATCGCTGCGGCATCACCCAGCGCGCAAAAGCTTCTGCCAAAGATATTGTTGCTAATATCCAGCAGCAGGTCAATGTCTTCGTAGCGCCCGCCGCCTGCCATGATGCGGTCGTGGATCTTGACCAGCCACGAAGTCCCCTCGCGGCACGGCGTACATTTGCCGCAGCTTTCGTGGGCATAGAAGTGCATCAGGCGCGTCATTAGCGCGGGGACACTGACAGTTTCATCGTAGACCATAATGGCCCCTGACCCAAGCAGCGTGCCGATCTTAGACAGTCCTTCGTAATCATACGGCACGTCAATGAGGTCAGGCGTAATCAGCGGCACGGACGACCCGCCGGGAATAACAAACTTCAGCTTCTTGTCATCTTTGATGCCGCCACAAATGTCATAAATGATCTCGCGCAGGGGCGTTCCCAGCACGATCTCGTAGTTGCCGGGCTTCTTGACGTGCCCGCTCACGGTAATGAGCTTAGTGCCGCGACTTGCCGGCCCCTGCCCCGGCGTGCCGGTGCCATACTTGGAATACTCCGCGCCGCCGACATTGATAATAGGAACCACGGTCGCAATAGTCTCAACATTGTTGACCACAGTCGGGCAGCCCCAAATACCGCTGACCATCGGCAGAGGGGCACTCGGCGGCTTGTGCCGGGGCATGCCACGCTCGCCCATTAAACTAGACATCAGGGCGGACTCTTCGCCGCACTCATACGACCCCGCCCCCATGTGAATGAAGATGTCCAAATCAAAGCCGCTGCCCAGGATGTTCTTGCCGAGGAAGCCCTTCTCATACGCCTGGTCAATGGCTTTCTGGGTTTGCTTGGCCGGCTCCATGTACTCGCCGCGCACATAAATGTAGCACGTCTTGGCGCGAATGGCCCACGATGAAATGATGCACCCTTCCACCAGCAGATGCGGCATGAAGTTCATCAGGTCACGGTCTTTGGCAGTCCCCGGCTCGCCTTCGTCGGCATTGATCACTAAATAATGCGGCTGGTCCCAGTTCTTGGCAAACGCATTCCACTTGATGAATGTCGGGAACCCCGCCCCGCCCCGCCCGCGCAGGCCGGACAGCTTCACTTCATTGATAATAGCGTCCTGGTCCATCGTCAATGCCTTGCGCAAAGCCGTGTAGCCTTCATTGGCGAGGTATACGTCAATGTTGTCGTAGCCCGGCACATCGCGGTACTTGGTCAGGAATTTGACTTGTTCGGTAGGCATAATTAGCTTCGGCTTTCTAAGTTAGGCTACAGCCTGCAGTGTTTGTGCGGCATACTGCTTGCTCAAGCAATCCAGCAAGGTCAGCAGAGTTTGCCGCATCGTTTCGTAGAGCAAGAGATCGGCATATAAAGCGGGCGTATCGTTCGCGTTGATCTTAAGCTCAAGGGGCAGGTATTCGCGATGCTGCTCAAAGAACGTTTGCGCCAACGAAGCGCGGACTTCCTGCACTTTATCCTGCGGCCAGTCAAGGATTCTACGGCCCCATGTGCAGTAACCGGCAATCGTTGAGAAATGCATGTCTAAATCTGGAACGAGATCAAGCCACCGCTTGCGCGCCTGCTGCCGCAGAACACGAACGTCATTATAGGGAAAGGGACGGACATCTTCTTTACAAAGACGCCCTAATTCATCGGCAAGGCTGTTGAGTGCATTGTCTTTCATTGATTTTAGGCTATACTGCCAAACGAGATAATCTTCCCTTCTGGCGCCAGGTCAATATACCGTCCCTGCTTGTGGTAGCGATGAACACCGGCTGTCGTGCCCGTGACACGGGTTGCTTTCCCCCGCACTTCCTGCCGAAAAGCCGATGCTTTCCTCAGGTACTGCCAAACGCTTCCTGCCTTTACTCTTTGTCCGTGCTTGTTGTAATGCTTCCTAATGTTGAGCTTGCGTGTGCGGAAACTTCCCGTTCCCCACTCACGCACCAACTCTTTTGCTTCTGTATATGTTATCATAGAACCCTCTGCCTATGATAAGCGGCGTTTGATTTACCTTGGGAATTATACAGAACGCATATTTTACTTACTTGCGCGCCAGGTCATCAATAATGGCATCGGCTTTGGCAAAGTCTAGGTCTTCGTAGTAAACGTCGCCAACCATCATGCACGGGGCGTTGGCGCAGGCGCCCAAACACTCCGCGCCGTTGAGCGTGAACTTCTTGTCGGGCGTCGTCTCGCCCTTCTCAATGCCCAGCTTCTCGCCCAGATGGTCAATCAACTCGTCTGCGCCGACCGCCATGCACACGATGTTGTGACAGACTTCCACATGGTACTTGCCGATGGGGGCTTTGTTGTACATCGTGTAGAACGTCGCCACGCCTTCCACGTCTGCCGCCGGCAGGTCCAGGTACTCGGCAATGTCCTTCATGGCCTGACGCGGCACCCAGCCTTGATTGTCGGCTTGCGCCACCCACAACGCGGGCAGCAGAGCCGCTTTCTTGGTCGGGTACTTGGTCAGGATTGCGTCGATCTTCTGTTTTGCGTTGTCTGAAAGCATATGCGTGTCGCTTCTCAACTTACTCTCAAGTTACTGTTAACGGTCGATGTCGCCCAAAACAATGTCAATGGAGCCGATAATCGCGACCACATCGGCAATCATGCGGCCTTCTGCCATCTTGGGCAGAGCCTGCAAGTTATTGAACGAGGGGCCTTTAATCTTGAGCCGATACGGCTTGTTGCCGCCGTCGCTGTAAATATAATAGCCCTTCTCGCCGCGCGCGCTTTCCACCACCCCATAGACTTCGCCAACGGGCGGGTGATACCCTTCCGTAAACAGCTTGAAGTGGTGGATGAGGCTCTCCATGGACGTATCTAGTTCGGCGCGGGGCGGCGGGGCGATCTTGCGGTCGCTGGTCATCACCGGGCCGCCAGGCACGTCTTTGAGGGCCTGCACCAGAATGCGATGCGACTGGTTCATTTCTTCCATCCGGCACAGAAAGCGGTCGTAAACGTCGCCCTTCGTGCCCGTGGGGATGTCAAAGTCAAACTCATCATAGCCGGTATAGGGATTGGCTTTGCGGATGTCCCACGCCACGCCCGACCCGCGCAGCGATGGCCCGCTCAGGCCCCACGCGATGGCGTCTTCGGCAGAAATGACGCCCACGCCGGACAGTCGCTCCACCCAGATGGGGTTCTTGGCGATGAGCCTATTATACTCGCCCAGTTTCTGCGGGAAGCCCTGCACGAACTTGTTGACTTTGTGGAACCAGCCTTCGGGGGCATCGCCGCGCAGGCCGCCGGGGCAGATCCACGAGGTCATCATGCGGACGCCGGACAATTGCTCTTTCATGTCTAATATCTGGTCACGCTCGCGCCAGGTATAAAAGAACAGGGTCATGGCCCCGATGTCCAGGGCATGCGTGCCAAGCCAGAGCAGGTGGGACGCGATCCGCTCTAGTTCGTTCAAGATCAGGCGCAGGCGCTGGGCGCGCGGCGGGATTTCAATATCCAGCAGCTTTTCCACGGCCAGGGAGTAGGCCAGGTTGTTCATCAGGTTGGAAAGATAATCTTCCCGGTCGGTGATGGTCAGCGCTTTGTAGTAGGTCATCGCCTCCATCGTCTTCTCAATCCCCGTGTGGAGATAGCCGATGTGGGGCGTCGCCTTCATGACATTTTCGCCGTTTAGCTCGACAACCAGGCGCAGAACCCCATGCGTGGACGGGTGCTGCGGCCCCATGTTGACGATCATCAGGTCTTTATCGTCGTCGGTTTCAATGCGCTCAATGTCCACGCCCGCGCCGAGCTTGGGAATGTACTTTTCGTTGGCTTCGGTCTGCAAGTCGCGCTCAATAATCGCCATGACTGTGCTTCTTTCTAGATACTAACAAAAAGACGCCTAGCGCTTGTCGCGCACGTTGTAGGTGAACTCAACTTCCTCGCCGCCCAGCGGGAAGTCTTTGCGCAGCGGATGCCCCACCCAGTCGTCGGGCATCAGGATGCGCCGCTGATCCGAATGGTTGTTGAACGAGATGCCGAACATGTCGTATATCTCCCGCTCCAGCCAGTTGGCGCAGGGCCAAACGCCTTCCACGGTGTCAATGATGGCCTCGTCTTCATCCACCTGCGCCTTGACCCGCAGGCGCTGAAACGTCCGCATGGAGTACATATTGTACAGCACCTCAAAACGCGGCTCGTCGTCGGCCATAAACTCTAATCTATCAATGCAGGTCATATCGGACAGATAATTGTAGTTGGTTTCCGCATTATCGCGCAGCAAGGTGCAGAGGGCGACAATGTTCTGCTTCTTGACCGTGATGGTCTTTTCGCCCCGAAACAGGCGCGATGACACAATATCCGCCCCGAAATGCTCCTGCACCAAACGAAGCTCCGCGCTGTCGTCAGGATTAAGTTCCACCCATTCGTCGGGACGCCGGGTTTGTATCGCGCGCAATTGCAGGTCGGCGGGGGTCAGCCCCAAGCGAACGTCAATGTCTACCATGATGCGCCGTCTTTCTTTGCTTGCAAACACTCAGCGCCGGTCGCTGAAATGCTCACGGTCGATCTTCTTCTGCAACTGCATGATGCCGTAAATCAGCGCGTCGGGGTTGGGCGGGCAGCCCGGCACGTAAATGTCTACGGGCACAATCGTATCCACGCCCTGCAAAATGGCGTAGTTGTTGAACACGCCGCCGCATGAGGCGCAGTCGCCCATGGAGATCACCCACTTGGGTTCCGGCATCTGGTCGTAAATCTGGCGCAGCACGGGGGCCATCTTCTTGGAGACGCGCCCGGCCACGATCATCAAATCCGCCTGGCGCGGGGACGCTCGGAACGCCTCCGAGCCAAAGCGCGCGAGGTCGTTGCGCGAGTTGGTGCTGCCCATCATTTCAATGGCGCAGCACGCCAGGCCGAATGTCGCGGGCCAAACCGAGTTGCGGCGCGCCCAGTTGACCACTTTGTTCAGCGGAACCGTCAGCACGCCCGCACTTTGTTCTATTCCCATTCAAACGCCCCTTTTTTCCACACGTAGACATATCCCACAAACAGGATAATCACGAACGTAATCATCTCAAACAGCTCAAACACTTGGAACGCGTGCGGCACTTTGGTGAATGTCACCGCCCACGGGTACAGAAACACCGTCTCAATATCAAACACGATGAACAGCATGGCAATCAAGTAAAACTTGACCGGGAACCGCTCCCGCGCCGAACCGACCGGGGTGACGCCGCACTCATAGGGCGCAAGCTTGGCCGCCGAGGGCTTCTTCGGCCCCAGCACCCAGGACAAGCCGACCAGTGTCGCGGCCAGCAGCACGGCGACCACCAGCAAAACCAGCAGCGGAATATAATCCCCGATTGTAGGAACGGGAGCGGCAGGAACGGGTGGCATAGGTCACTTCCTTTGGGTCAGGCGCGCAATATGTGAATTATGTCACAAGCCTGTATGTTTGTCAACTGCGATTTGCCAAATACACTATGGTTCCTCAGAGTCCCTGCCCCGCTCGCACAGAGTCCCTGCCCCGCGTAAGAGTCCCTCTCCCGCCTTCGTAAAACTCAGGCTTCCCCTCCCCTGCACGGGCAGACCCCGAGGGCGGCACGGGAGGGACGCCTTTGCATACTCGTTCCCTACTCTTTCCCACGGTATACCGACGACGGAGCAAATCGTTCCGTCGTCGGTACACGCTAGCAACGCCTATAATCAGCCGAAGGGAGGCCGGGGCAACAGCGTCCAAACTAGGCCGGAGATTGGCGGCGCAGGCCACGACGAAAAGCCGGGCTGCCGGCATGCCCCCGAGCCAGCCGCGCCGCGCCGGACAAACGCGTCAAGGCCGTCAAATGCTCTCCAGCGGCCCACTTGCGCCGCGCCGCCGCGAGATATTCACGCGCGCAGCGGCCTCGCCAGTAGGGCTGGCCCGCCGTTCCTGCCAGCAAACGCGGCAGCGTTTCGCCCCGGCACAGGTTCTTTTCCAGCCCGGCGTGGGTGAACTCGTTTTGGCGTGCCCACTGGGTTGTGGTGGTCTGATGCTCAACGCGCACCGTAGCGCCGACATGGGTCGTCCCCGTGCTCGTGCCTAAAAAGGCAACACGACGGATCAAGTCTACATCTTCTGCGGTGGGAAACGTGGGGTCGAAGCAGCCCGCTTGGAAGAACGCCTCGCGGCGCAGCCAGGTGGCCTGCGGGGGCAGCACTTCCCCCACAAACAGCAGCGGAAAGACATCGGCGGGGACTTGCGGCTGCAAGGTATCGGAGAGACCCAGGCGCTCATTGTGGATTTCGTAGCCGCCATAGACCAGCACGGCATCGGAGGACTGGGCGGCCTGGAGCATAGAAGAAAACGCGCCGGGAAGCAGAAAATCGTCATCGTCCAAAAAGAACAGCCACTGTCCCTGCGACAGCGCCGCGCCCGTGTTGCGGGCGACGCAGCGCTCGGTGCGAAAGGTGTTCAGCACCCGGACACGCGGGTCGTCCATCCACGGGGCGGGAGAAAGCGGCTCCCCGGCATCGTTGACAATAAGATGCTCAAAGGGGGCGTCTACCTGCTGAGCAAGGACGCTTTGCACGCACCGGGCCAGCAGGTCTTCCCGGTGGAATGTGGGGGTAACGACGGAAATGAGAGGCTTCATAGCCCGCAGTTCGCGATGGTTCCTCTCTTTTCCTGCCATCGCCAAGAAGGCTCAGACCATGATCTCCACCCAATGCCGGGAGCGGGGGTCTAGGCGGGCCAGGTCTTCAATCTCAAAGCGATTGCCGTCGACGTCCAAAAGCAGCAGGTGCGTGTCGGACAGCCACACGGCGTTCTCCTGGAGGTTCTGGGTCACAAAGTCCCGCGCGCCACGGTCGGTCTGCACGCTCCAGTAGGTGACGCCGAACTCCTGCCGGGCATGCGTGACGGCCTCCACGCGGGCGGTGAGGTAGCGCAGGCGCACTTCGGCGAGCACGGCTTCGCGCGAGGCGGGAGCAAGGTCATTTAGGGTGGGCAGCAGCACAATTTCATTGCCTTTGCCGTCTAGGAGGGCAAGATATTGGCCGGGCTTGGACAGGGGCGCGGCCCACACGGGCTTGACCGTGGGGTACGAGCGGTCGCCGAGGACAGTCAGGCGCAGGCGGTCTTTCGGCTCGTAAAAGAGCTGTAGATTGCTGAGGTTCATCGCGTTCTCCTGGGGGTGACGGCAGGGGTTCTCCTGGGGGTATTTTACCATTGCGCGCGGCGCAGGGGGCGAAAGCACAGGGCAAAAATGCCCAGCATCAACTGGGGGACGAAGAGTATCCATATGGTCTTTTGCGGGCCAAAGTTTTGCAGCAGCCAGCCGGTCAGGGCAATGCCCAGCGGCACGGCCCCAAACGCCGTCAGGCGAAAGACCGAGTTGACCCGGCCCAGCAGCGCATCGGGAATGCGCTTCAGCCGGTACGCATACTGCGTGCCCATATACACAGGAATGCAGACAAAGCAGACGGCATTGGCAAAGCCCAGCATCCATAAGTTGTGCGCGAGGGCGTACAAAGGCCAGGTCAGCACCCAAAACCAGGTCGCGCCCACCATCAAATGCCCGAACGCAAAGCGTTTTTGCAAACGCGGCACCAGAAACGCCCCCAGCATGCCGCCCACCCCGCTGCTCGCGGTCAGCAGGCCGATCTGCGCGGGCGTGGCGTGCAAGTGCTGCGCCATGACAATCAAAATCAAAGCCCAGCCTGCGCTCGGCACGCACAAGCCGCACGTAAGCATTGCCAGCGTGCGGATCACCCGGTCGCGCCACAGCCAGCGCAGGCCCTCTAATATATCGCGGCCTAAGTGGGTCGGAGCCGTGTCTTTGGCGCGTTTCAGTTGCAGCGGCGTGCGGATAAAACAAATAGCCAGCGCGGACGCCGTGTAGCTGACGGCATCGGCGACAAACGGCACCGAGCGGCCCAGCCCATACAGAAACCCGCCGACCGACGGCCCGATCATGGCCGTGGTCGCGTAGCTCGCCTCGTTCTGCGCGATCGCCTGCGGAAGCTGCTCTTTGGGCACGACGCGGGCCAGGCACGCCGACTCGGCCATCTGGAAGAAGACAAACAGCGTGCCCTCAATCAGCGCGGCAAGGCCCAGCCAGAACAGTGTCAGATGCCCCAGCGCAGAGGCAATCGGCACGGAGGCCACGGCAAGCGCGCTGCCCGTCTCGCAGATCAGCATGACCCGCTTGCGGTTCCATTTGTCTACCAAAGCGCCCGCAGGCAGGCTGAACAATGCATAGGGAATGCCGCGCAGGGCAGCCATCAGCCCCGCGCGGGCAGGAGAATGGGTCAGTGCCAGGGTCAGCAGGGGGAATGCCAATCCCGACGCCGCCGAGCCGACCCCGGACACCATCTGCCCACCCCACAGCCGCAGAAAGTCGCCGTTGCGCCACAGCGACGTTGGGTTTTGAGGCGGGACAGGCGCGGGTGGCGCATCTATACTAGGGGGGCGTGTCTGCGTAGTTGAAGACATAAATGCTTGATTCCAGTGGGCAGGTCATAGCACCCCTAAGAGTGTGTCTAGAAAGCAAAGCCCCCCCTCCACTGGAAAGAACACCTCCCTTGAGGGGGAACCCTGCACGCAGTGCAAGGAGGGGGGCTAATCGTTCCCAGTTCCCCAAGAGTTCGCCCTAGCAACGCCAACGAATAGAAGGCCGATCTCACCGGCACGGATCACGCGCCGACGCCGATAATCTCCGTCGCCTGCGTCTGGGTTTGCACCAGTTTGTAGAACTCGCCTTTCAGGTCCATCAGTTCCTGGTGCGTGCCCATTTCGGCAATGGAGCCTTTATCCAGCACGACCAGGCGGCTGGCATTGCGCAGCGTAGACAGCCGGTGGGCGATGGCAAAGGTCGTGCGTCCCGCCGTGAGGCGCGTGATGGCCTCTTGTATCTGCTTCTCGGTGTCCACGTCCACAGAGCTTGTCGCCTCGTCCAAGATAAGTGTCTTGGGGTTGTGCAGAATGGCCCGCGCGATACTCACCCGCTGACGCTCGCCGCCGGACAGCTTGGCCCCGCGCTCGCCCACCAGAGTGTCGTAGCCGTCGGGCTTGCCGAGTATAAACGTGTGGGCATTGGCGGCTTTGGCAGCCTCCATGATCTCTTCCAGGGACGCACCCGGCTTGGCATAGGCGATATTCTCGGCAATGGTGCCATTAAAGAGGAACGGCTCTTGCAGCACAATGCCAATCTGGGCGCGCAGGTCCTGCAAACGCAGGCTGCGGTAATCCCTGCCGTCAATCAGCAGTGTCCCGGCATCCGGCTCGTAAAAGCGGCAGATCAGGTTGATGGTCGTGGACTTGCCCGCTCCGCTCTTGCCCACCAGCCCGATCATCTCGCCGGGCTTGGCGGTAAATGTCAGGCCCTTCAGCACGGGGTTTGACTTGTCATAGCCAAAGCGCACGTTCTCAAAAGTCACCTCGCCCGCGATGTCATGGTGGGGGATATTGTCGCCGACGCCGTATGGCTCAGGCGTTGTATCCATCACCTCAAAGATGCGCTCAGCCCCGGCCATCGCCCTTGAGAACCATTGGTTCACCTGCGCAAACCACGCCAGCGGGCCGTAGACCAGCCCGAGATACGCATTGACCGACCAGAACGTGCCGAAGGTCATCTGGTGGTGATAGACCATCGCGCCGCCAACAGTCCAGTTAATCAGGATGCCCATGCTGGTGAACAGCGACATTACCCCAAACAACGTATACCAGCGCGTATCCACGCTCACGCCCGCATCGCGCAGCTCGGTATTGCGGCGCAGGAACTTGGCATTCTCGGCATCTTCCTGCGCGAAGGCTTTGACGACTCTAATCCCCGTCAGGCTTTCATTGAGGTGCATGTGGAACCGCGCCCACTTCTGCCCGACACGGGTGAACATGGTCGCCATCGGCTTCCAGAACAGCGTGGCGAGCAGCACGACAATGGGCACCGGGGCGAGGATACACAGCGCGAGCACCCAGTTGGTCCACAGCAGAAAGCCCACGATCCCCAGCACCAGCAAACTATTGCTGACTAAATAGGGCACGCCGTCCACGAGAAATCCCCACACCCGGTCCGTGTCCTGCGTGACGCGGCTCGTAATCGCCCCCACCTGCTTTTTATCAAAGTAACTGAGCTGCAGAAACTCAATCGAGCGATACAAGGCCGCGCGCAGGTCGGCGGCGATATACCCGGCTAGGAACGCGATCAATCGCCCGGAGAGTATCTGCACCCCCATCGCGGCCACCAGTGTGCCGAGCCACAGCGCCATCAGCAAATAGAGCTTAGGCAGGTGCGTATGCGTCTGCAAGACCGTATCAATCAGCACGCCCTGTATCTTGGGCGGGGCCAAGTTCAGCACCGTGGTGAGCAGCGAGAACAGGGCCAGCCCAATCGCCTTTGCCTTGTAGGGGGCCAAGAAGCCCGCGATACGGCGCATGGTCTGGGTGCGGTTGACACAGGCCGGGCAGACGCCGTCTTTCTCGGGCAGCAGGCGTCCGCAGCTTGCGCAGTGGGTGCGCTCCACCGTTTGCTTGATGGCGAACGGCTCGCCTTTGGCAAGCTGTTCAATCCCCCGCGCGGCCTCGCTGAACTGCGCGGCCAGCGACTGCGAGTAGGTGATGATGGGCAAAATATCGCCCGTTTTGGCGGTGACTTCCAGCCGTCCCCCGCCGACCAGCGGCTCATTGCGGGCGGTTTGCATCTCCGCGATGGGCATCTGGAATGCGACCGCGCCACTCGGCTCCACGACACGGACAGAGGCGCGGGTCACGACCAATTCGCGCGGACCAAACTGTCCTGTCGGGTCGATGTCCGCCATGAGGCGCACTAATATGTCGGCGTCTTCACGCTCTTGCTGCGGGGGGAGTTGAACTTCTAAGATTGCCATGCGGTTCTCCGGGGCGGCGGACGGGAGGCAGCAAAAAAGCCTCAGGTTCGCCGCGCTTGGGTGGATGGAAAGCGTCGGGAGCCTGAGGCCGTGGGGAGTGGTTCTGTTCTCTGGGGGCTAGAAGCAGAACCCTCCGGGCGGCGGCAGGCTGGAAAAGGCGCGCGGCGTCATGGCAGGCAGGGCGGCACACGAAAGAACGGTCGCTGCCGCAGGGGGCGGCAGAATAATGTTGATTGCTGTCGGCATGGGAATTTCACGCGCGGAGCCGGGGACACTGGGGAACGCGGCGACCGTTTTCCTTTCCTAAAGTTTGGCCTGGGAAGCGCAGGCTTCCCGGAGCGAGGCTAGTATGACCGCTGGGCAGGTTTGTTGTCAACCCCTGGAGGCAGCTTTCTTGCCTGATTGCCTGTGCGGGATCAGTAAAGATTTAGCAGGTCGCTCAGGCGTGCCTGCAAACCCGCGTGCTTACGCCAAAGCGCGGTTTTGCAGGCAGGCTTCAGCTCAGCACCGCAGGCTTGAGGACTTCCTCGCACCACTGCTGGAAACTGGTCGGGGTTGTGTTCTCGGCGGTACGGGCTTCGGCATTATCAAGCCCCTTGTCCTTTGCCGCGAACATATTCACATACTCCTGGGCGAAGACCTCGCTTGCGCCCATGCCAATCAGTTGGGCTTTGGCGGCGTCTGCCGGAACCGACTGAAACCGGATCGGCTTGCCCAGCACATCCGTCATAATCTGCGCCATGTCGTTGGAGGACAAATCCTCCGGCCCCAGCACCGCCAGCCCACCCTGCCCTGTCCGAAGACGCCGCCCCCGCGCCCTCCGACGCCGACGCGCCCCCGGTTGAGGAGCGCGAACGGGTCGGCGTGTGACCGCTGCTCATGCAGGAAGGGCCGCTCCCTACGGAGCGGCCCTTTTTTGTTGGCGTCAGGCGCACCTTGTTGGGCCAATCCGTTATGGCGCACCAGAGTGAAACAAGTTCCAGTACTGTTGCCACTGGCTCGCCATCGCCACCAGCAGAGTAAGAGCAATTGCTAAAGCAACCCACACAATTCCCGACAATAAACCCCATGCCGCACCCTTGACTTGTGAACCTAATGTGCGCTTTTGAGGGACGCTCTCTGCTGGCAAGCCTGCGTGAATGCGCCGATTGGCCCTCTGCTGCTTCTCCTCTCGCTTAACGGTGCGGGCAAGCCAGCCACAGACAACGAGGCTTGTCGTAACCAGTACGAATATGGGTCCGAGCAACGGAGCAAGATACATATTACTCCTTCACAGATGCGGCACAGCATTCAATGCTTGCTTATTGTAACGCATTTTGCCCGCACACGCAAGGCGCAGGTTGTGCGGTCAAACAGTGCAGGGAATGCAAGAAGGGCCGCTCCCTACGGAGCGGCCCTTTTTTGTTGACGTAATTTGCTGCTGCTATGAAGAAAGGGCGGCCTTCAACGCTTCGCGCATCGGCGTGGGAGGATGGCCCAACAGCCGGGACAGCATGGGGTCAACAATGGCAAACTCCCCCGTACGGCTGGCGCGGTACAAACCAAGCACGATGCTGCTCTTTGGACAGCACCTCGGCATAGGCCGCCCAGAAGTCTGTATAGCACAGCCCGCTCTTATAGCCTTGAGGAACACGCTCCCACAACAGGCGGCAGGACTGCTCGCCCCGACTGCCAATCACATAAGCCACAATCTGGCGTGTGCGGCGGCAGTGGGCTAGCCAGACCCAGCGCTTGTCTTTGCGCTTCTTAACAAACGACCAGAGTTCATCATAATTCTGATTTTATCGAGTTCCAGCACGTCCTCGCTGCGTGCCGCGCTCAGCGTCGTCGTCAGCAGAGGCAGGTTGCTGGCTTTTTTTAGCCAAGCGGCGACCGTGTTGCGCGACACGCCGAAGATGCGCCGCAGCCCT
>JAABUL010000160.1_pt1 | contig 137179 bp, 263 predicted proteins | sample 5559151 | NCBI WGS metagenome assembly JAABUL01 (sample SAMN10711876, study PRJNA513368) | rock metagenome | isolation source: Antarctica rocks | place: Antarctica: Victoria Land, Pudding Butte sud | reverse complement strand
AATGCATTAATCACATGCGGGTGTTAATAACAACGAATTCCAAACATGGCCTGTGTTTGGAATCTGTTAATAACATGTTAATAACAACCTTTGTTAATAACGAATTAATTACACTGCCCACACTGCAAATTGGCACGCGAAGCGTGCCACTCGTGGCGCGACCTGCTGACACCCCCTTCACTGCGGTGTTGCAGGCGGCTAGGTCGGCGGGGACGTGGCACAAATGCCCAGGACACGCTGCATTCCCCGGCAGTTCTTTCGCCAGGCGCTAGCAACATGCACTTCAGCGGAATGCGCATGGAGGCGTCCTTGTTTGTAGGCAAGCGGCGTCTGATACTCGATATTAGAGGAACGGGGTTTCATTCGCAGCTCTATGAGATTTCCAGCCTGTGTGTCCTGCCCTGGGCCTCAAGCAGCGGCTGCAGCTGCTGCGACTTGTCAAACATTCCCAGCAGCCCGCCGGTGTGGACAAAAAGCACCTTGCCTCCTTGCCAGGGGGCCGGATCCTCCTGCATCTGCCGCACCATCTGGTACACCGCCTTTCCGGAGTAGACAGGGTCCAGGATGACGCCTGCGCATGAGACGAATCTTCCTCATGGCTGTTGAGACGACTGCGGAGACCGCTTGGCCTGTCAGTGTTGATAATGCTGAGCTGTGTAAAGCAGGCATAGGGTGCGAGCACGTGTTTGAACAGCGAGCAACGCACCTGTCTGCTGCGCGACGTCAACGGTAAACTGCAGTTCCGCCTCGGTGCTCATGGCGTAGCCGATGCCCTTGGCCTGGTGCGCCGTCAGCATGTCCGAGGCGCTGGCGCCTGCATCACAGTGGGCGGTCGTGAGCTCGCACGGGATGCGCCTTGCCCATGCGCCCAAGGGACGATCTTGAGACCCTCCAGACACTGGACACCATTGCTGGAACGCACAGTGAGCATGGAGGAAACTGCCTTCGAGTCAGAAAACAATAAAATAGACGCGCACCGCTGCCGGTGTCGTGGCCGAGGCCATTGAACAGGCCGTCGACGTCCGCGTAGAAGACCTCCGGCGAGTCGCAGACGCCATACGACGACAGCGGCAGCCCGCTGCCGCTGAGGTGGAATCCTAGCGCCAGGCCCGCTGTGGTGCCGCCGCTGCCGCAGGCCTGTGTGAAAGCAGTTACACTGCTATCTGGACTGGACCAGCGCAAAGAGCATGTTCCGTACAAGCAATATGTTGACATCTTCGCAGAGCTTGCGCCGAGTGCTCATATCACTCACCACCGCCACTCTGCTGAAGCCCTGGTCCTTGACCTGATCCAGTATCTCATCCGCCGCCTGCAGGTACCCCCATGTACCTGCTTCGGCGTCACAGATCCATCAATGCAGACACTGGTGTGTTTCCTCGAGAATGGCCATAGGAGCCAAAGCAACTGTGAGTGGGGTTCAGCTGTGCACGCTGGCAGGCAAGCAGGCGCGCTCCTGGGCGGGGGACGAGCCGCCGAGCTCAGCGAGATGGAGACACCACCAGCTGGAGGCGCCTCACCTAGCGGGGTGCTGCCGCCGACAGCGATGACGTACGGGTTGCGGCCTTGCGCCCGCAGCTGCGCCTCCAGCTGCTGGCATAGCGCCTTGCTGCCCACCCTCTGGTACTCCTCCTTCGTGACCTGGCATTGAGGAAATGAGTTTTAGAGATTGAAAAGTGTGCCGGTTGCACCCGCAGCTGCGTTTCCAGCTGCTGGCACAGCGCCTTGCTGCCCACCTGCTAATACTCCTCCTCTGTGACGTGTGGTCATTGCAGAATGTATTTTTGAGAGCGGCTTTTCCAAGGGGTGAGCTTGACGGCAGCTGCGCCGCAGGTCCTGCCATGGGTTTCCGTGCCGGCACGGCAGGGCGATCAGGACAGACGCGTAATTGCAAGGCCTTCGCAAACAGTCTTGCTTCGTTCCTCGTGCTACGGGGCACTGTATAAGCCCCGCAGTTGCCGTGAACATTGCCTGTATCGTTGTTGCTCCTCAACACTGACCTGCCAGATGTGGGCGCCCGCCATGCGATCCACCAGGAGGTTCCCCACCAGGCCGGGGTCCCCGTCCGCCAGAGCCCTCGAGTTGCGCAGGATCAGGTGGCAGTCCAGACGCAGGTACCTCGCCGCGACCGCCGTCGCCCTGCAGTACTTGCCAGACGCAATGAAGCACTCTGGTGAAGACGCGTCACGCCATGTTGTGCCGCACCCAGCCCGCACTGCCAGCCAGCAACGGAAACCATTCCAACACACGATCGAGACTGGTTGGAGCTGCCACCCAGACACAGACCGTGTCCAAGATGTCGGATGCACAGCAGGCAGCGACGGCGCCGCAGATCACCTGCAGTGATTTGACTGTATGCCGCCAATCGTAATGACGCAGTCGTGGCCCCGTGCCTGGACCTCAGCCATCAGAAACTCCAGCTTGCGCACCTGCAGCCCGTCAAAGGATCGAGTATCATGGCGTGACACCGGTGAGACCGTTGTGCACAACGCACATCAGGGACAGAGACTTGCCTTGTTGCCCGAAAGCTGCATGCCTGCATGCACAGTAACAGCGTCAGACGTGCGGTTCGATTCGGCACTGTGCATCGCACGAAATGTGCCCAGATTGCGACGATCAGATGCAGCGCCGCACCGGTGAGATCGTCCCGCTTGATCCACAGGTTAATGTCCTCTGGCAGCCCGGGAACCCGCCACGGGTGAACTGGTGTCGGCAGGCCGACTGCCAGGTGCACGCGTTGCTTCGGCAACTGCAACCACACGTGACCATCATGCTTGGAGCGGCGCATGAGCATTGACGCCGCATTGATTATGTCACTTTCTCACCAGCTCAAGGTGCTTTGCCCAGTGAGGAGGCTCGTAATCGATCGTCTGCAGGTACTGCGACGCCGGAGGCGACATCGCTTTGGTCCCAGCGGTTGATTTGTTACGGAACGGACGATGCTCCGGACGATGCGGCACGCTGCGACGAATGCACTGCAGCTGAACGGATGAGGTATGCAGTGCAGCTGATTTATCCATTTGTATTGCAATTGTTTGCATAAAGCGTGAAGTGTCATCAGCAGGCAGGCAACGAGCTGCACCAACTGGAGCAAGCACCTATAGAGAAGCTGCTCCACCGAAAACTGCGCTCGGAGCTCGGCAAGGCAGCGAGGTGGCAGCGAGGTGGCAGGGAGGGGAACGCATAAGAACATTAAACGCACACGGTGGCCCCAAAACGCACACGGTGGCCCCAAGTAAATCACTGTCAAACGATAGTGTCGTTCACACAACGGCGCGCAATCGTTCTGCAAATCAATACCCTGCCGGCAGCGCCGCTGCTGCAAGCTAAGAATACACGACTCAACTTCAAAACCTCCTGACCTATATGTAATCATGTGATGCAGCGCCAGGTCATCGGCCTGACTCCGCTCTGCCAAGGAAGAGGCATTCTAGTACTTGCGCAGGCCGAACATGCGCAGCAGGAAGTCCATCATGGGCCGCAGCACGTATTGGAGCACCCACAGGCTCGACTCGTTGCCCTCGAAGCCCGCGTTGGCGATGTGGCTGTTGAGCACCGAACGGTTTACCATCTGCTCCGCCTCCTCCCAGATCTGCGTTCGCCACTGTCACCGTCAGCTCAGAATCAGATGGCAGTGACACAGAGATAGCCCAGGTCTGGGCAGGCTGAGCAGCATGGAGCCACGCAGGATAGACCGCACAAACCAATTGCGCAGTGCTCGCTGGTTCACAATTACTGCTACCCCGACAGACAATAATGGCACCATGCCAGCAACAAGTCTTACAATGTAGTGAGACTTACCCGCCGCGCCATGTGCGCGCTGCCCATTGTCCTGTTGCCGGTGACCACCTTGCAGTCGGACAACAGGCTGCCGGACACGAGGCCGCTGGCGTGGTGGCTGCCACGGAAGGACCGGCGCTTGATGCCGGACTCCGCCACGGGCGCCACGATCGCAAACAGCGGCGTCGCCACCGCCTGCACACGCGAATTGTCAGCACCATCAGCACGCCTGCCGTCATGAATAATCGGCAAAAGAGCAATGCGTGCTGTGACCAGGTCGACACAACGGGCTCGTGATGCATGCCAGCATCATTACCATGCAAAAGTTCACCGCTGCCCAAGCCAGAATGCAAATCGGGATTGACTGCGGAAGTCGCAGCAGCACCTGCTGCAGCGACTTCAGGAACGGCTTCGAGAAGACATAAATGGCCATCAGCGGCCCCATGAACTTGTTGAGCATTGTGTCACCTGCACGACGACATGAGTTTGAGACTGGCGATGGAATCCTGTACTGAAGTTTTCGGCGCCACTCTGCGTAAGCTGTCAAAATGGTTCCAGGAGGCTCTCGTCCAGCAAGGCGGGGTCACAACTCACCAGTGGCGCCGGGGTCGGCGGCAAACACCGAGATGTGGCTGTCTGCCGTCCGCACAGCCAGCTCCTTTGCGAAAAGAGCCAGCGCGACCTTGGAGCCCTTGTACGCCTTGAGCGGCTCGTAGTTGACCTTGCTGAAGTTCAGGTCTGTCATCCGGAGTGCTGCACGTGTGCAACGCTATCGCATCAGCTCCACGATCGCAGCCTCGACAGCCAAAACAATCCATGCCGGACATCACCGAGTGCATCACCAGTACTTGAGCGTGCGCCACCACATGCGCCGCCATACACTGCATCCCCGCAACAGCAGCAGGGGACTCCCTGCCGTTGAGTTCGCTCTGGCAGCAGGGAGCTCTCAGAACAGCAGCAGGGGACTCACTGCCATCAAGTTCGCTCTTGCATGTGACGGCCACGATGCGGGCGGGGCTGGACTGCGCCTGCATGGTCGGCAGCAACAGCTGCACAAGGTGGAAGTGCCCGATGAAGTTCACACCTGTGGTGTGCACACGAGCAGATGAGTTGCAGCATGAGAGCAGTTCCGGCACTGACCGCCGCCGCCGCAGAATCCATGCTAGTTGCGACCGACATGGCATGCACAATGGCTGCGCACCCATCTGCATCTCGTGACCCTCCTTCGTGTACCACTTGGGCGTGGACTTCACTGCTGCATTCAGCACCTGCAGTGCGGGATAACATGAGGAATGAGAAAACCGTGAAAAAGGTTATGGGTGCCTTGCTGGACAACGACTCGTTGGACTGCGAGATCAATGGCGGATCAAGTCTGGTGATTTATAAACGAAGGCTTCCACAGCATCTGTTCTGCAGCAGGTTGTACCAGGTAGTCAATGTCGACGCGCTGCTGCTGCAGCCAGGCGGCAAAGTGGCGGATCTCCTCAAAGGACGCCAGGTTGCACTGCTTGACCACCAGCTCGCCTGTCTGGATGCCGCTCGGGAATCCCTCCCTGCGGGAGCAAGACGTGAGTGACCAGGGTCTTCAAGGTCATGGAGTGTGCCAGCACGCTGGGGCACGATTCTCCCAGATGCATAGTGCCACTGCCGTTCTTCCCCACAACCAGCAGGCTTTGTGCGGCCAGTGCCGTCGCAAGGCGCTTGTGGTCCTGCTGCTAAGACCTGGAGGACCCCAGTTTCACCCAGCTCGCTGCAAAGCGTGGCTGCATGGTGCGTGCAGACTAGAGGCTTGCCTGAGCTGCTTGGCGGCAAATTCGCCGGACGCCTGTTTCCGCACTGCCATGATGACGCGGGCGCCCGCCATCGCCAGAAGCCGAGCCATCTCCCTGCCGATGCCCGACTTTGCTCCCGTGATGACCGCCGTCGTGCCCTGCACACATCAGAGCAAACTTCATTGCATGAACATTGCCCACGGCATGCAGGCATGCATTGCGGAACCTGACTTGCCACACCGGTGGCGGATATGAGAGAGGCTCATGTATCTTCTGTAAGGCGTCGTGCAGCCGTGTGCGTTCGCTTGCATGTCGGCCTTGACGTCAGGGAACAGGCATTTCGTACCTTCAAGTCCTTGCCTCTCATGATCTGCTCGCCTGTCTTGCCGCCCCCGAATAATGGCGGCGCCATTTTAGCAGATTTTCGGTGCAATTTGTCGGTGCAGCGGAGGCGGTATTAACAGCGTCGAGTTTCAAGTGCACCTGCCCCAATCACTCGCGTCTAAGTTCTACAACAAGCCAAGGGGGCAGTCACCCAATCGAGCCACTGGAGGCGACAGCACAATTGCTGTCGATAGTGTTGGGAACGAAGTGCAGCAAGCTATCGAAGCACTGGCGAAGCATAAAATTGGTAGGCCAACTCGCGGAAGCTGCGTGCGCGTTGGGGTAGGGGGTTTGCAAGATAGGAGGCATGCACCGACACACCAGCCAGCACACACTCCGACCCAGGGGCTGGTTTCTTGTGATCGACACAATGCAATCGTCAGCACACTTCCTTCCTGCAGCATTGCGCGTTCCCGGGCCGCTTTGCAGCACTGCAGTAGTGCGCCATGATGGCACCGGAGCGACGGCCTCTGTGGCAGGTGCAGCAGCCTGTCCTTGCTGCTTATGACAATCCGACGTTTTGATCGTATCATTTGTGCAAATATACAAATGCAACAGCATCATGTGTCCTTGATCACGCTGCAGCAGCGAGCCGCGTGATCATGCGCCATAATGCCGACTGCGCCAGCTGTGCAGGCGTGCGTGAAACACATCTCGAGCGTGAAGATGGCTATGTGGAGGCATCAGGCGCTGCGGATCAGCTGCACTGGGCAGAGTGCACGAGATGCCACCGCTGGCGCACGGTCTCTGCAGCGGCCAGTGCGGCTGTCGAGGTAAGCCAGTTGCATTCACGAAAGGCATGGGGTGTCGTCACCTGGGCGTGTCTCATTCAATCATGTGGCAGTGTTGAATTGTTTCTGGTCACGTATGCAAGGCAAGTCAAATACGACAGGCTCGGCCTGCCAACACAAACAGCATGGCGTCCGGCAGGCGCAGACGGACTGGCACTGTGGCATGCTGGGGTTCAAGGGCGCCGGATGCAGCCTGCCGGATGATTGGGAGGTTCTGCAGCGGCGCATGGAGCGCCATCAAAACCGAGCCGCTGCTGAGCAAGCAGCCGCAGCGCAGGACGGCGCAGACCGCCAGGTGGACACAAAGGAGCGCATTGAGTTGCCGAGCTTGCCGAGTCGTCATCCCAGTTTTCTCCAGGCATCTGAGACATATGAAGATGTTAACGCTTGTGGTGCAGCTGAAGGCGAAAGCTGCGGCCAAGAGGCGTTGGAGGAGCCAGCAGCGCTCGGCCAGCGTGTCAGCGGCTGAGCGGTATCAGGAGGCCGCAGGCGACGTCCTCAGCGTGCTGCAGGTGCGACGGACTACTGTCATTGCTGGAACTTGCCAATGCTCAGGACCAGATTGTTGTAAGTGGCGATGCGCAGGTGCCATGCGATGCCTTGGCTGAAGCTGAGAGCGACGCCGGTCACACCAAGAAGAAAGGCAAACGGAGACAGCCCAACGGTGCGCAAGTGCTTGCTTATGGCTGCCAATGACTGCGCGCAATCCCGTCTCAACACCTCAACAAACCCAATCATCGCGAATGCGTACCGCTTGGCGCATCCGGGCTTGCAGGCAGCAAGACAGCAGCCGAGCCGCTCGACTGCGAGCAGTGGGCGCCCTGCGCATGCGGGCAGTTCGAGCCGCTGACTGACGGTCAGGCGACCTGCAGCAGCTGTGGCAGCACGATTCAGAAGCGGCTGCAAGGCGCCCTGCAAGCTTGGGTGCAGGTAAATGTCCCAACGCCGCATTTACACTGTGCTGACACACCAAGTTCTCTGGATATCAAACAAGTGTTCCGGATTCGCGACGGATTTCCTGCGACGTTCGTTTTCCATCGCAGTGTGGACTTTGTGGCAAGTGGCGCGCCGTTCCAGACCACACCGCGCGGTATGTGTATTTTGTGCAAATCGCTGAGCAGTCTTAAACCAGACAAGCTATTCACACTGAATCTGAGCTGCTCTTATCCACAATGCAGTGCTATCGGGGAGAGCCCGGACAGCTGGGACTGCAGCATGCTCAAGCCAGGCGCTTCCACCTGCCGCTCAAGCGCCGCAGACTGGGGCAGCATAATCAGACGGCATGAACTGGTGGCGGACATGATCCGTCGCAAGCTGCCACCAGATCTGCAGGTACTTATTGCATCTCTGTGGAACATAACCTTCGTGGCAATCTGTTTGGCCGCTTTGCAAAGATGCTGCTGGCCCACCGTCTCGAAAGGCGTCCCGAAAGGCGTCTGGGTCTCCTTTCCTCTAGGAAACGCTGCCTTTAAGGACACAGACAGGAGGTGCAGTGCGCAGTGTGAACGCCTCAGAGTGCGAGTGTCATCAGGACCAGCCTTTCCGAAAATCACTGTACAATCTGCTTGTGCCTCCATGCTCGGTGTTGCGCATCTCGGGGCATTGACCCTCCTGCCATCCCTTCGCGACTTCCGGAACGGAGCAGTTCACAGCCGTGGCAGACACAGCCTTGCTGTGACAGCAGCTGTCAAGCTCCCAGATCGACTGGCCGAGAGGCATAGCCTCAAAGCCAAGCAGAGGGCCGAGCAGGCAAAACAACAGCAGGCGGCGGATGCGGCGTCAGCATCAGCAAAGGGCAAAAAGCAGAAAGGACCGCACCCCGGCAAGAAACAGGAATTGCTGAAACAGAAACGTAGGCGACAGCGGCAGGAGGCGAGTGACGGACGCACTGCATGTTCATGCATCTGCACTCGCACGGCTTGCGCGGGGTGCACTGCAGGTGCACCTCCCTCAGGTTGACAAGACCACCATGGTTCCAACGCATATTACTGCCCGTTCCGTTCTGACGGTCAGTGATATTGTTCCACAGCTCAGCGCCAGATTCGCGGATGCCGGCGCTCGGGAACCGCAGACTGTGCGATGGCAGTGCAGCGCGCGACCGCCGTCCAACCTATTCCTGGAGTTCATCCCTGGCAGAGACACTCTGTACAGTCCAGAGGAGCTGGTAGCAGGTAAGTACGCACTTCTGACCTCCCCAATGTCCTTCATCTGGTCTTCATGTCCTATTGTGGCGGCCCGTGTTGCAGCCCTGGCAGCGGCACCAACATACGGCTTGCTAGCTTGCAGGGCTGACGGCGTATGATGCCACCAGCGGCGAGCACTTGCTGCAGGCGCAGCGCCTGCCGGACGGTGTGCTCCAGCTGGTCACGCCGCTGCTGCTCAGGTGGGGTGGCTTCCTTCTGTGCGAATCGTCCTCTGCCATGCTGATGCCGTGGTTTTGCACAACTACATGCGCACTCAGACGGACCCACAAAAACTCCACGCAATCCATGCTGTGGTCCAGCAGTGCAGATGGTGCTCTCGTGTCAAACGCTGCAGGGGTCTGCAGCTGTTTCAGACGAGGCAGCTGCCGCATGTGACGGATGGGCGCGCCTCCGCTGGCCCCGTGGACGTCGCCGCCTTCCTTGCGCAGCCCACCGTGCACGAGCAGGTTCGTGACAGTCCTTGCACATCTGAAAGATTGTGATGCTGCTTTCCGGATGGAAGACTCAATTTGATGCGCAAAACCCTGCGCCGGCATATTGTCTGCTCAGGCAAACATGTGAGTGCCGATTTCGTCCGGCACACGCGCAGCAACGCCGCAAACTCAACCCGGTGGGATCCCGCCCGACACTTTGGTGCTCGCGCCGATTGTTATCGACGCTCCCGCGGCGGTGACGCAGGTGCAGCAGGCGCTGCACAGGCGGGCGGCGCGGCTCAAGGCCGGTGGGCATCGGGTGCCCAAGAAGCAGCAGATGCTCATGCACGTGGTGCACGTGTCGACAGACCAGCGCAAGGTGGGCGGCAGAGGCTTCTTTGCAGAGAAGCATGCGGCCCGTCCTGTGTTGCAGCTCCTGCAGTTGCAGCTGTGCAAGCGGCGCCCCATTTCTCCTTGCGGGAGCAAATGCCTAGCTGGCGGTGACACTAGGCTAGAGAAGTACCTGCACAGATTTGTGTGCACAAAACATTGCAAAAAAACAGCGAGACAGCAGTCAGCTCTCTGGGGCTCAAGGTATCTGCACATGCTGCAGGTCTACGTCGGTGAAGAGCACGACACAACGCGCAACGGCACCAGGTGGGCTTATGGCCGAATGGCTTTGGGATGGTTGCAGTGTCATTTGATGATGTGTGCACAGCTTATGCACTCTCCTGCTGTACTGTTTATGGGAATGTTCCTTTGTTTGAACATCCCAACGGAGAATGAAGGCTTCTTTGTACTGTCTTGCGCCAGGATCATGCAGTTCCTGAAGGCATGGAAGAGCCTGCCGCTGCAGACCTGGTCCGGCGGGCAGAAGATGGCAGGTGCGCTCTGCCTCGAATTCATAACTACTTCTCCGGCCCTCATCCTGGAAAACCGCTCCGCACTGCCATGCCTCTGCTGTACCTCGCCTATACGTCGCCTTGATCGGCCATCTGAGCCACAGCATCATGTGGAGCTTGTCCCGCGCGCAGACATGCCGGGCAGCCAGGCACCCAAGCTGGTGGCGTCGCAGCTGTCGACGCTGCTGGCGCCTGAGGAGCCGCAGCTCGTGCAGGCGGGCGCCCTGCTGCATTCATGGTGTTGCTGCGCCAGCTTTTTGCAACCACTGGCAGCTTGAAGCTCCCCACTTCTTCAATGTGTATTAAGTGTGGCTTGTTCTCTTGTGTTTATCTTGTTCCAAAGCCACGTGTTTTGGGTTCGCTGCAGGCAGCCGAGCTGCTGTGGGACGCATTTGCAGCGGATCCGCGCACGGCAGCAGCAGCAGAGCGCATGCAGGTGTGGTGCTGTGAGAAAACTGCAAAGCCTGCGTAGGTTCCACTGCTGCAGTTGCATTGCTTTGCCACAGATTGAGAACTTCTGTCCAACGGTACACATCGCAATGTCCTCACATCGCCCCATCGTGAGTCAGATGAGCATGCGAGTCTTGCAGCCGTAATGCTGGCGGCTTGGCCAGAGTGACCGGGTGGCTGATGCCCTGACCACTGCCGGCCGCAGGCGCACATGCAGAGCAGCCCGGTGCGGGCGGCGTCAGCGCTGGGCAGGACGGCATGGAACGCCTACGCCTACAACATCAGCTACCGCACAGGCAAGGCGGCGTCAGCCTCTGCCGCACCTGCAAGAACCTCATGCGAACCATTGCATCAAGCGCGCAATTGTGTATCGCCCTGGAGGGTGCTGATCGGTCCGCACAATCCAGCGCCCGTTCAGTGCAATCTGCGATTGCTCATGTATTATAGCCAAAGGGGTGCAGCATCAACACACATTCCTGCACCAGCCGTGGGAAATACAAAGCGCTCAAAATGCATCCTGCTGACGCACAGGGCCGCACACCGACGGCAAGAATGTGGCGGGCAGTTACAGCGCGCTCATGGTGGCGGAGGTGGGGGACCCCCTCGCTGGCGGCTTCTACATGCTGCCGCAATACCGGGCGGCGCTGGACGTGCGGCAGGGTGCGAAACAAAACCTTCCATGGTTGCAAGACACAACACTATGAATACTGTGTATCCAAACGGGCGTGCCCAGCTTGCCTCTCGACTCGACTCCAGGTATGTAGCCGCGGCTCATGATGAAGCACCAAGAAGGCACACACACACACCATCAGACATTGTGGGTCAATTTGTCAACTATCAATCGCTGCTGGCGCAGGCGTGGTGATGTTCCACCGCTCTGGGGATGCTGAGGTCGGGCTGCACGGCAACAGCGGCATGTGGTGCGCGTCCCATACAGCCCTGGCGGATTGACGGTTGAACACATGCACCAGCTTTCGAAAACCGCGAGCTTCTGGAAGGCAGCAGAGGGACTGTTTCCTATGTTCGAGGCCAAGCGCCAAATTTGATGCAGAACGGCCGCTCGTCATGCGCTGTGCCATTGAATTATGCGCTCAGAGGTTCATTGCCGCTGCCCCCGCACGCCGTGCAGGGCGCCAGACGACCAGTCGCACCGCATCGCACTGGTGTTCTACCAGACGGAGCTGAAGGTGGAGGCGGACGGCGGCGGCGACGATGAGGGCGGCGGCGGCGATGGCGACTCCGAGCAGCGGAAGGAGCCCGCCGCCGCGCTACGGCCGGGCAGCCCGCGGCAGCGGCAGCCTGGCGGTGCTTGATCTAGCATGCCTGTTTGTGAAAGTCTGAGCTTGATCGGGTGGGATAATCATGAAGCCAGGGGGCGTTCTGTGCAACGACAACTGGAGTCCGAAGCATGCTTGTGAGTACAAAGTTGGCGCTGTGGTTTAACAATGTGCTGCTCAGTTAACAAAGTGCTGCTCAGAACCAACTATTGTACAACCAACTATTGTACAACCAGCCTTGTGAGTGGGCCACGCAAGTAGCGGCTCTCGACCACCCACTCAACAAAACTCATGGTCTCTGTTGCACGACGTCTGATTGTACAAGATCATGTCGTACTCGTGATATCATTCATTCACCTATGCCCACTCAACGACCTCGACTGCTCTGACCCCAAAGTCTTTGAAGTCCCCCCTCATTACGACGCCGCCGCTGAGCCGCCGAACAGGCCGTAGTCGATGATCTTGAGGCTCGCCAGCACGCCGCGGAACAGCGGCAGCGCCGCAAGGTGCGCGTTCTTGAGGCCTGATCCCGCATGCTCAGCCGCGGCAGAGCGCTCGCTGATGAACACCGGCGTGTTGAGGCTCACCACCAGGTCGCTGCCGTGCTGCGGCAGCCGTATCACGCCCAGCAGCACCTGCATTGACAAGATCAGACAAAATGGAAACTGTAGGCTTTTGAGCGTCCCAAAGCACTGCCATACAGCGGCAGCGTACGACGCCCACTATCGTCTCAATCAGCAGCATGGGGTAATAGCTTGCGCTGTTGATGCGGCTGCCGCATCAAGAGCTGGTCTGGGTAGCATCCTGTGGAGCAAGCAGCCAGTACAGGCGTGGCTCAATGGTGCTCATGTGCCGGACGGCTGTGTGAAATGCCTCTTCAAGCACACCCGATGTGAGGATCTGAACGTCGGCTGCAGGTTCTTTATGATATCACCTGCACGTTGTTGACGGCCTGCGGGCCTTGGCGGCCCTTGGACACAGACTGCGTGCCGCTCACAAGTGAAGTGAACGTGCCGGGAGGCAGGCTGGGGCACAGCGCGCCACCTGCAACATCATGCCCAGCGACCTCAGCCATCACCTGCCTCTCCATGCGTCTTTCTGACAGCTCTGTGCATTGGCATTGGCGCATTGTCTCTTGCCACATGCTGAAGCATTTCCCATGCCGCTTTACAATCTGACGCGGCACTCGCAGCCACACTTGCCTGCGGACAGCTCCCCTTCGAACGTGCTGGATGTTGCCTCGTTTTGTGATGCTAGGTCCTGAAAGAAGTGCCGTGAAGCTGCTTCGTCCGGAACGCTGTCCTGGTGCTCCTGCATGTATAGTGCGGCCGCAGACATGAATGCGTGCCCCATCAATTATCAATGGCTGATTGTGTACCCAATCTTCAAGCGATTTGCCAAGCTTACCAGAACCTCAATCAGCAGTGACTGGTCGGCGGAGCCGTCTGCAAACACCTGCGCGTGCACAGGATTTCTAAAGTTGCTCTCCCAGATCAGTGGCGCCGTGATGCCGCATTGGCACACTGACGATGTCAACCTGATGCCCAGCAGTCAGATGCCCACCTCCTGATGGTCTGGCACGGGTCTGAAGTCCGATATGTCGGCAAGCCTCTGCGGAAATGCCAGCTCGATGGCACCGCCAAACAGCCGATGCTGCACAAGTTGCTCTGCGGCCATGGCGTGTGCAAGCGCTGATACGTTTTACGAGTTCTATGTACACCTTCTTCGGTAGAGTTGAGTCGAGTTTGAGAACTGTGGTCTGCTCATGACTCCATTGCTGGTCCCTGAGTTTCCGGAACGGTAATAGTCTATGTACGACACGGCTAAATATCAAAGGCTTGCGTCCAGGGTGGGGTAGTTCGGCTGTTCTCGGCCTGGGCCCTACAATTTCACATGCACCCGTTGCAAGCCTACCCTGGTCTGCCGCCCCTCTCTACAAGTCACTCATGATCTCTCGGAACATCTGGCGATCCAGCAACTGCGCGCCGAGTACCCGCAAGTTATCTGACACATGCCGCGGGTTCTTGTGCCCAACGATCGCCGTGATGACATATGGCGTCGACCGCGCAATCTGCAGAGCAGCAGCGGCGGCGCTGCTGGAGGCGGCGCTGTCACCGGCTATCTCCGCCACAGCCTGCAGCTTCGCCTGCGCAGGGGTGCAGAAAGTGTCAGGGCCATGTGCAGGATGAATGCGGTGAACGCAGGGCTGGCGGCAGTGGAGGACTGCAGATTGACACGTGTGTGACGGCAGGCTGTGAGCATTGCTGCCAAGCCTCCGGCGGAACGTTAGGAGGGCGGCACCATCAAACAAGCCGGCATCACAGCCTTTTGGGGTGCTGTTGGCATCGAACTCAGATCGAGACTGCATCCGCATGGCACAGAAGCAGCCGTGCAAATCGCACCATTGTGTTGGTGTCCTTGAGCAGCGCCGCCTCTGACAGCGGGCCGGACGCCATGACGCCAACACCCAGCCGCGCCGCCGCCGCCGTCAGCGGCAGCCACTGCGGGGTGCCTGCTGCGCCGGGCGCCGCCGGCCGCGGTGCCAGCGCCTGCCAGGGCTGCTGCCATGCCTCCCGCATCGCCACATTGATCGGCAGCTGCACATACCTGAGACAGCAAGCTGCAGCAGCGTGACGATCAGGAAAAGTCCACTGTGAAACATTCCCCAATGCACCATTCAACTGACCCACACATTCTGCAAGCTTCTGCAACTCCGACTTGCAAAACTGTCCGTCAAAATGATACCCGGAAACCTAAGAGTCGAGCAGTGGAAAAACGCTGACCTGAAGCCATGCTGCTTGCCGCTGATCTTCACTGCGAGGTCAACAACCTCCTGCAGCGACAGGTACCCGGGATCCTCTGGCGCCACCCTGAAGCAGTTCCACGTCGCCAGCCCATAGCTCCTGATTTTGCCCGCATCCCTGCCGGCAGAATAACGACCGGTTCACATCTGCTGACAGCTGGCGGACCACAAAGATGTTGCTGCACCAGCACCGCCTTCAGGTTGCGCTTCTGACACTGGAAATCATGTGGGCATCAGACGACTCGCCCTAGTTCTGCAGGCAAGACACGATACAGCAAGCATGCAAACGCCGTCGCACCTGAGCTTCTCGAGGGCCTGGAAGGCGGCAGACAGGCGCGCAAAGAAGCGCTCCTTGCCCAGCGGCGCCAGCTGCAACTCCGCCGGGTTGTGCACGTACAGCAGGTCCACCTGCGCAAGAATTAGGAAACGAGCACTATCAAGTCGGCGATGAGGTGATCAGCTCGTCGCCGCTTGTGGCAAGGCTGTCGAAGATCTGCACAAGTGGTGGCGAGTTCCAGCGTCCCCGGCAGATTGACCACAGCCAAGGGGCCAGCGACGCAGCCGCTCGCAGAGAGCCGTATGTGAGACGTCGCAACATGAACAGGCGGAACGGCGCACCGTTTCCAGGTTGAGGGCGGCCAGGCTCTGCTGCAGGGAGGCCTCCAGGCACGCCGGATGCATGCAGTGCGTGCCGACCACGTCGCCCTGCTCAACCTTGCCCGCCGCCAGCAGCTGCTTGCTGAGCGCCTCTGCAGCACATTCGGCGCTGCATTAGCCAGCAGTCATGTTCGCGCCATGGACTGCGTCATTCAGCATCTTGTCAACACGCAACTGATGGTTGTGATTCTATGGGCTTTGCGATATCGACAGCAAAATACAATTGCGAGCCTTCCGTCCTGCGTCAGGGCAGCAGCGCCTTGCCTGGCAGGAAGCCCGCCTTGGTGCTGATGAAGAGGCTGCTGCGGCGGACGCCATTGCGCGTCAGCATGTCCACCGCTCTGCGCACCGAGTCTTCGCCTCGTCCGTTCCTGCCACAAGCATAACCCTTAGGACCTGCGCTGTTGAATCGAGCCTCGCTTTTTTGGTGAATGATGAAGCGCAAGGTGTGTGCAATGCTTATCCCAATGTGCTCACCTGTAGTTCCGCGCAGTGTCAATGACGTTGCAGCCGTGCGCCACAGATTTGACGATGGCGCTTACAACCTGGCATGGGCGCAGCAGGGGTCAGACGTCTCTTGCAGGGCACCTCATTGCATATGCTGTCAATGAGGTGGCGCAAAACGGCGACGTGAAATTGAATGCGCGCGCCGGTCCGGCACTCGGCGCACCACAGTGGTGTGAACATGTTAAGAAAACCTGACACCTGTTCGTCAATGGTATCGTCCTCGTTGCCAAGGTAGGTGCCGATGCCCAGGGAGCTGAGCATCGGCCACGGCCGCGTGCGCATTCCATCTCCTGCATCAACTTTGTATTTCAGAGTGATATCAGTGGCACTTGCCTGCTCGAGAGAGCGAGCAGCTGTCTACACATTCTTCAATGGCAAAACTTGATAGAGACCAAGCAAGCATTGCGAGTTGGGAGGCCGCACCGATCTGCTCCAGGTCGCCAAGCGACGGATCGTATCTAAAGGAGCTCTCGCTCACCGGCATTTTCGCCACGGCAGGATAGAATGCGGCAAACTCCTTGGAGTCTTCTGGGGTGATGGACCCACGGATCTTGCCCTGCAGCCGGAGTGGCGCATTAGATCAGAAATTCTTCTCCCTGAGCAGTTCTCCTCATCATAGTGACGCATGCTTTATCGCGAGCAACATTCAATGGCGCTCCCAGGCGCAAGTGCGGCACAGTGCCCACATACAAGCAGCATGTTTACCCTCAGTTCGTGGCCCTTGCAGCTGCTGCACGATTTCGCACATGTCTCCCGCATGAAGTTCGGATTGAGCAGACATTCATGTTGATCCTTCCATTGGCCGCACCCACTGCATAGGAAAATTTCGTCTTTCAAGCCGCGCGCCCCATGCTCGTGGCATCACGCAGTGTACAGCTTGAACCTGCAGGCTCTTGCGTTTTCATTGTCTGTTGCAAGCCGACCTACCTTTCTTTGTCTTCGCAGAACCCCGCCGCAACCGCGCCATGCTCTTTCTCAATGTACCCTATGAAGGCATCTGCTCTTGAGCGGTCACCGGCGCACGACGAGTGCTGTGATAGATGCGCCAGGAAAACGAGCAGGAACACGACTGCTGTGGCACTTCGTGGCGCCAGCATCCCGCTAGGCTGGCGCCTCCTCATAGTCAGTTTCAGGATGCTGGCCTACATGTGTTTGATCTCTCGTTTGCGAGGCACGTGTGAGGGTGAAGTAAGACGCTGATGAGTGACACACTGGCGCTCAGTGAGCAGCGGGGCGTTCCGGAAACTCTAAATCACAACCAATGACTGAAAATTTGGCGCTCTGCGAATATGGTTGTTCGTCGATGCGAGTAAATTCCGAGGGTGGCAGTGCTCGCACTGGACTTGCAAAGTTGAAGTGCAAGGCTGGATGTGGTGAAGTTGGAAATTCTAGATCGGCGGTGAAAAGCTCTGAAAGGAGAGACCTTGAAAGGGGACTTTCCATGTAGGCAATTGGCGATCACTAATGTGCCAGCAAGGTGGATATGGGTTTGGATAAAACAGATTACAGGTTGTCAAGTACAGGCAAATGTCTGTGTGTCGAACAACAACATTCGCTGGCAGCAAACGCAGTCGTCACAGCTGCACACAAATAAGCAATTTACGGCGCGTCATCCGGTCCGGCGCGTCATCCGGTCCGAAGGGTGCTGCCCGAAAGACCAGGAGCTCAAAGATACCGGGCGCCGATCGACCGGGCTCCGTACGTCTCCCTTCCAGGGCCGCTGCTGGACGTGAAGATGGAGGCCCACACCTTCTTGTCCGCGCCTTCAGGTGCATGCTCTGCCGCCTTGAATTTCTTCCGCTGGGCCGTCTCCTCGTTGCCGTTTGGCACCTGCAACAGCATGTGGTGTGTTTAGCTTCGTGAGAAGGAAGCGGTGCCATGATACCAAGGCAGCGTGGTGTGAGGTGCACGCAACGGAGGCGCGATGGCATGCCTAGTTGCACATGTCTTGAATCTTGGCCACAACCCACACACAACAGACCGGATCATGATGAAGCATGTGCTCCGCACGGGAGACGCACCTGCAGGTCGCGCTTGGGCCACTTCTGCGCTGCCTTCACGATCTCGTCTGCTGATGCCGACAGCAGCGCCGCTGCCTGCGCCGCCGAGGGCAGGTCACGGCCTTTGCAGCCGCTCTCTGCGAGGATGTCCACTGCCGGCACGGCGGCGTTGACTTTGCCGGCCTTCCGAGCCTTCTTCGCTGCCTTCTCCGCAGCCTTGCCGGCCTGCAGAGAACATCAGCAGTACTGCATCAGGACAGCTGGTCATCACGTCGTTCAGCCGTTTGCAAGGCGTCGGGGAGGCTGCTGGACCCTCTGACGATACTCACTGATCTCTCCTGCACCTTCCTTCTCATTCCAGGAGCGCAGTGGCCAGAGTGCAGGCACCGGCACCAGCGCCCGCACACAGAAATGCGCGTCACATTCACAGTCACCTTTTCCGCGGCCCGCTGCTTCAGCATGGCCTCCCGCAGCGTGTCGACCTCCTCCTCTGTGCCGTTGATGGGCAAGGCGGCGTCCCACTTTGCGCCCACGTGGTCCTCCACCGCCGCCGGAACCTGCGAGCATGCAGTGGTAATGCGTCAAGTCTGCGCCTGCAGCTCCGTCACCGAGCACACTGTGCCATAAGTGTTTTCTGCAGCGTCGCAGAAGTCCGTCAGACTTGCGATCTTGCAGCCAATCGTTGTCATCAGCAGTCGGCAAGATGAACGAGCGAATTTGAGTAGCAAAGCAGAGCTGCCGACCTGCTTGATGGCACGCTCGCTGACGACGTGGCCCGACGGCCGCAGCGCCACGAAGCGGAAGCGGCCGTTGAAGTCCTGGCCGGTCACTGGGCAGTAGAACCTGGACTCTGGCGTCGCCGCCGCGTCGTTGGGGTCCGCTGGCCGGTAGTTGGGATTTCGCTCCAGCCGCAGGTCGATGAGGTGCTTCAGGCTGCTGATGTGGGCCAGCGGCTTCGGCAGCGACTTCGCCACCAGCGCTGCAAGGCGCATATGGAGGCATCGTCAGACATCGACAGCACGTATTATCGACGACATGGCAGAGCGCCAAACATTCCCATGTCCTGTTGCACTCCCGCCCCCGGCATGCCCACTGGCGCAGGTGTGCAATAACTGGAGGCTAGCAGACAGGTTAGGACTGACTGCAAGTTGCTACATCAATTTGCGCAGGCCAGGTCTCAGACTCACCTGCGACGACGGCATCCTTGTTGAAAAGGCGGCCCAGCTCGTCAGCGACGCATGGCGGCGTCAGCGGCTCCCCCGACAGCTGGCACCGCGTCCACTTCGCCAGCCGCTCCTCGTTCGGGTCCACCTGCAGGTCCAACATGCGAAGATTCAGGTCTGACGTTCTGGTATAGCACACGCCATCCCACTGTACATGCCAAACCAAAGAGTCACAGAATGATTTGTGTGCACCACCGCCATGACCAGCAGCAACATGTGTCCTTGCCTTATCCGGCTTCTTGGACATGTACATCTCCAGGTAGGAGGACCGCGACTCGGCTCCCGTGGCGCCGCCATCGCCGCCGCCGCCGCGCAGGCGCCGCTGCACCTCCACCGTGCTGTCCCGCCGCACACCCGCCTCAACCAGCGAGACCCCGTCCTCGCATGGGCGACCGCCAAAGGTGAAGCACTGTTGAGAAGGACAAAGCCATTCAGTTTACCTCTGCGAAATCACACGGTTTGCTTCCAGTACTGGCGCAGAAAAGCCTTGCGCGAAAATACAAACAGCCAGTGCATCACCCACCAGGTCAGTGCAGGTCGCCAGCATCGGCCGCTTGCTCAGCAGCGCTGTGCGCAGGTCTACAAAGCTGCCAGTGGCAGGCACCGACAGCGTGAGCGTTCCGGTCTCGCCACAGCGCGCGAAAACCTGAACCATGTTTGCGCGCTTCGTGACGCAGTGACCTCTCGCGCTATGCAGCGGTCACACCTCGCAGGGCAAACGAGGAATTCTAGCAGTTTCAAAAGGTTGCTTGCAGGGCAAACGTGCAAGTGTAGGCTCTCATGAAGAAGCTCCAGAACCAGCGAAGCCAAGACCCAGTAAACCCTGACCACAAGTACTGGGACGATAGTGGTGTCGGTAGAACGGGATTGCTCTGGCGCTGCACGACAGGAGGTGCAGGTGGTGTACGCCAGCTGCGAACGCACCTTAGTCGAGCCAGAGTACTTGGTGTGATCCAATGTTTACTTGTCTTGGCTGGTCCGCGGATCAGCACCACATTGCCGAGTGAAACCTGGACGCTAAGCTCATGGCCAGCAGACGAGGTGCGTGATCAGTGCACGGAGAAAGTACTGGAAGCCTCCATAATCATGATCACATACATCTGACCGCCTCGGCTGACCTGCCTGCAGGCCAGGCCCCGAGCAAGAGCCCAATAACCGGTCAGCAGTTCCCTGTCAGCGGCGGCGTTCATCGGCGGCAGCGGTATCACATCCGCGCCTGCTCTCGTGTGGCGTCGCTGCTGTGCGTGCTTATTGGACTGGCATTCCTGGTGCCCGACCTGCAGCGGCTGCATGCGCTGCTGCGCGCACCTGCGGCGCTTAGCACTGCGGGGCCATGCCGGCCCGACACGGCAGGGCATTGGGCCATCGGGATGTTCTATGGCTCCTCGCCGCTGGTGCTGCAGCCTCTGGAGCTGTACAAGGGCGGCGCATGGCGGAGCAACGCCTCCTCGGCTCAGGCTGCAAACCCTGTCGTCACATGCGCCTCGGCGCCAGACCGCCAGACGGCATTCGTGAGGAGCCCCTCTCTGCTGCAGCGGGGCGACTCAATGTTCATGTTCTTCGAGGCCGCTTCTGCCGGCGCGCACAAGGTGAGACCCTGGCACATGTGCTCGGCATGACAGGGTGTCGTGACCCACAGCTCCATGCACTTTTCACATCAAGGTCGATCAGCAGCACCGCATCACTGCCTTGCGGCTCCTCAGGCCTAGCCTCAACCATTACACAATGCGCCCGTCTGGATGCAGGGCGCCATAGGGGCCGCCGTGAGCTCAGACTCTGGCGCGACATGGACATGGATCGGTCTTGTGCTTGAGGAGCCATGGCGCCTGGCGTCGCCGTTTGTCTGTGAGCACGAAGGCGGCGTGTACATGCTGCCAGACAGCAGCGAGCACGGCGACGCACGGCTGTACAGAGCCACGGAGTTTCCTCACCAGTGGAGTTTTCACGGCGTGGCAGCCGACCGGCCGCTGACGGGCGCGGCAATGGTGCAGCACAATGGCAGCTTCTGGCTGTTTGCCTCCGATGCGGCACACATGAAGGTGGGTTTGCTTTGCTTTCAGCATGCACGCTGTCTGCATCTGCTTGCGACATGCATCTGCTGTACCCAGAGATTGCCAGTCAACAGCCTTGCGGGAATGCCTCCTTCGCCTTGCAGGCAGAGCAATGCAGAGGCCTGCTTCTCTTTCAGTCTGCGACGCCGCTGGGCCCGTGGACCCCTCATCGGCAGAATCCCTTCCGAGAGGCGCCGCACAATGCCGGTGAGCATGCTCGTTGATGCACTTGCCACGTGCATGGAATGCCTATTGCGGCAATCAAGATTGAGATGATTCACCATCGGCATCATATGCAGGTCGCCCTGTGGTCCATGAGGGCACCCTGTACCGCTTCGGCCGAAGCTGTGACCCTGCGCATGCGGAACGGGTTTCTGCGTACAGAGTCGTTGACCTTACTGCTGAACGCTTTGCCGAGGTGATGCAGCGCTGTGTTTGCAAAAAGGGAGTCTGCAAAAAGAAGTTTGTGTCTGTGCCGATTGCTGCGTCATGCCCTGCCCGCAGCCACACCGAGTCTTGGAGGTTTTGCGCAGGAGCTGTTGCCTCTCGAGATGCCGCTGGGCATTCAGCGCGCCGCCTGGAATGGCGTCAGGTCCCGCAGCATGGACGCAGTGCAGCTGAAGTCAGGTGCGACACATCCAATGCCTGGCTCTGTGCAAGCTCATGTGAGCCTGCAAGACAGCTTCACCCAAGCTGCTGCACACCCGGCGGCTAAGCAGTATGCATGATGTACACAAAGATTGAAGACAGTACCCATGTGTCAAACATACAGGTGTCTGGGCAGCAGCAATCGATGGGGACAACAGGATCCTTCACTACAGGCTTGCGTCGGTGACGCGCCGCCTGATCCTCACAGCAGTGTGCGCCGCAGCCGCCGCATCACTGGCATGGGCTCCGGTGCCAGCGGCTTGGTGCCATACCTTCTGGCGGCTGACTGCCGGCGCCCAGCAGGCATACCTGCACATTGTGTGGGCGTTACCACTGGGCAGAAATACTCGAAGAGCACTGTGGATCACTGTCGGTGCGCACATCCGCCACAGTTGCATTGCCTTGCTCCCTGGAGTTGGCACGCCTGACTGACTGATGAAACACTTCTTCGAGATGTTCAGTACTGCAAACGCAAGGCGATGTCTGCAGGTGCGGCGTCAATCAGCTGCGGACTTGTATACGGCTTCATAGGCCACATGCACGTCAGGTGGCACCTGGTGAACGCCATCTCAGGTGTTCGTCGTGTTATTCTCAAACGCTTGTCATGCCATCGCGCGTTCTTGAGATTCCTGCCAAGCCATGATGCTGCCAAACCATGATGCTCCGAATAATGCAGTTGGCGCCATATTACGACATTCAATCTGGCAGTGCAGATCCCAGGCCGATTGCAGTCGCCGGACAGTTTTCGAAGTTCACCCTGCTGGTGCTGACGTACTCTGAGCGGCTCCCGCTGCTGCACACCTTCATCAGCCACTACTCGCAATGCGCCTCCGTGCGTCAAGTTGCTGCTAGTCAAAGCACTGCAGCACAGCTGGCTGCTCGTAGTTTTCTTTGCTGCTGCGTGCCTCCCTGTGATATGTTTGCGGTTCTGGCGGCTGTGTCGGTCGTGATGTGTCTGCAAATGGGTGTGGTTTTGCTAGCGCAGGTGATGGAGATACTCGTGGTGTGGAACAGAGGCCCGGTGGGTACTGCGTATGACCTGCTGCGCCAAGGCTGTGCGTACTGAGTGTCACCATCCAGCATTGCACACGCTTCAATGCTCAGCGCTGTCTAATTGACAGCACAACACACGCGCCGGAATGTTGCTGCCGCAGGTGCCGCGCAGGGGCGACTTCGAGTCGCAGGTGCCTGTGCGCATTCGCGTGGAGGCACGTAACTCGCTGAACAACCGCTTCGCGCCGGACGCGCGGCTCAAGACGCGGGGCGTGCTGTCCCTGGACGACGACATCTACATGCCGTGCGAAGACCTGGGTGCGCTCAGCGCTGACAGCCTGTCCCTCTGATGTTTTAGTAACAAAGTCCAAAAGATTTAAGCCGCAAGACCATGATGGGCCATAGTCGTGTGCGCTCATCAGCATTGTGCGGTGCAGAGCGCAATTCTGCGGTGCGGTGCTCAATGCTGACAGCCTGCAGGTCCCACTACATTGCTTGCGGAAAACATATACCATATTCCACCGGACCTTGGCGGACCACAGGCATGTGAGCCATCAGCACTGTGCGGTGCAGAGCGTGGGTTTGCGGTGTGGCGCCGGCAGCCCGATGCGCTGGTCGGCTTCCACCCCCGCCTGGCTGTCGGTTTGCCGCTGCGATACACGCCGGAGCGCAACGCTGTGTCCAGGTGACAAAGCCCCGGTGGTTGGTTCTCTGCAGCCACGCATTTGCTGCAGTTGCCCTTTGACAGCGTCTGTTGGTAGGGAGGTGTCCTGCAAGCACATTGTGAAAGGCGATGAAAGCGATCAGTACCGTGCCGCAGGAATGAGTACAACATCATATTGACCGGGTCAACCTTCATTGACGCACAGCGCTACTTCGGGCTTTACCAGCAAGCGGCAGGGGGCATGCAGCTGGTGGACGAGCTGTTCAACTGCGAGGACATCCTGATGAACTTTGTCGTCGCGAATGCGACGCGCACAGGTCCTGCTGTGGCATTTGTGCGCCCTCGGCTGCGCATCGATGTGTCCTTTACGTCAGGTACACATCTGCAACTTGACAGTGAGCTGATGCTTTGGACTGCAAATCCGCTGTGTTGCTCCAGGACTTGGCCCATGCTTGTGAGTCCAGCAAGGGCCACCGCCCGCATGCACATCGCTCACAGCAGCAGGGACATGTGTGAGTTGCTGGCCTGCAGGTGTGCCCCGGCTGAGCGGCAAGACGCAGCAGCACCAGAGCAAGCGGGACATATGCCTGGAGAGGCTCGAGGAGATGTTTGGTGCCGGCGCGCTGCAGATTCAAACACCGAAGTGGGGGCCGCGCGGTCCGCCAAATTGTGGCCTGTCGCGGCTGATCGGCTGCTTGTTTTGGTGACGCCACCACGTCAGCTGCCATATGGCATGGTGGACGTAGTCTAGGATTCGTGTGGTGATTTCAGTTGTGGTTCCAGCATCGTTTGTACATTCAGTCGTTTTTTATAAAGGGGAGGTTGAAAGGGGCAAGCTAGCTTGGCCTTTCCATTTTGTTTGGGATCTCTCGGATGACGTGAGACCTGATGGCCAGAATTGGGCAGGCGCCAGGCAACATAATGTTGCAATATTCCTGTCACAGTTTCCTTTTGTTGTGCCCGCAGTCGCCTTGATCGCCTGCAGCGGCCAACATTGGTCTGTGATTCATGCTTTTTCGCCAAGCTCTCGGGTCAGGTGCACGTCTGTCTCAGGCAGCGCCAGCAGCGCTCAGCGGTCTGCTCAGTCCTTTCAAAGTGTCTGCAGCCCCTCAGCATTCCTCCCGCGCAGAACGTGACGCGTGAGCCTTCGGTCAAGCGGTCTCGTAACGCCTCAGATCGGAAGCTTTGACTAATCATATTCTGCCCGGTGCTGCAGTGCGGCGCCTGCTTCGGCTCTTGAGAGTCATATCACAGCAGTGCTGCATGCGCGTGTTGCAGTTCCAGCACTCTAACCTCATCATCCACAGCGCCTCTCAGCCCCCCCAGGAAGCGGCGCACTGACAGCAGCAGACCCCCTCAGCGCTGCAGTTGAGCCACACCGCAACCGGCTGACGCGCAGGTTGGGTGCTCACCCACCGTCTCTGCCAGGCGGCCAGGTGCAGCAGTGGCGCGGCAGCGCGGCGGCGGGCGCCGCGGCACGGCTTGCCATCGCCAGCAGGCGCAGCAACATCAGGATGCCGCCGATCGAGCCGCGGCTGAATGCCAAGGACAAGGCCCTCGTGCGGCTGTTTATGGCGGCCTGCTTCCACCGATGGGAGCTTTTAGAGGGTGCGTCGACGTGTCGTATCGGCCGTGCCGCATCGCATGCCAACGACACCGCTGCTGTGACTAGTCCGCGGCTATTGATGGCATGCCAATGCGCCTGCAGACCTATGACCGAGTCTGCATAGTCCCTATATCCGACGTCTGGCTCGCAGATCTGGGGCAGGTGTGCTACAGGGCAGGCTGCAGCGTGGCAGAAGTGCGCGGCTGCGTGCGCCACCTCATTGTGTGAGTCGAGGATAGGCATCGGGTGCAACACCAGATGACATCACTTTGTGTGCAGCGTGCTGAAGCTTATCTTGCGGCTGTCCTTTGGAATGTCGGAGAATGATTGCGGTTGACAGGATGTTTGACACACGTGACTGCACTCGGCAGGGTCGCCGGATACGGCCCGTGCCTGGCAGCGACGCTCCACCTCCATAAAGCCAAGGTAGGGAGCCCACTGCCAGCAGTGCCATGCAGCCTCCAGCTTGGCAACGCAGACCATGCTGCAGCTGCAGCCATGTAACACCACGCACACGTTGTATGCCCTTCACGAACCTGATGCTATTGCGGTCATCTCCAAGCTTGCAACAAACTCTCACCCTTTGCCACAAAAATGTCATCCACAGCTGCTGCCGGAGGAGACGCCGGGCAAGGTGGGCGGCCCGCCGGGCGACGCCTTCGAGGTGGTGTACGACCAGGTCACCGACAAAGTGCGCCGCAACATGCACGCCGCCGACCCCGTGCTTGGCGAGTACATCAGGCGCGCCACACTTCGAAAGAGCTGTACAATGGCTTATCAGCAAAGAGCGCCAGAAAAGTGCGCGGCAGCATGCACGCCGCCGACCCTGTGCTCGGCGAGTACATCAGGTGCGTCTTTTGTGAAATTGATGGAATGCGAATGATCATCTGGGAGTCAGCGGCGCACGAACGCTCCTTCGATGTTGAGGAAATGCAGCTTCATGGAATGTAGCAGGCAGTCCTCTCAACTTTCTTATATATTCGCCGAGCAGTACTTTGAAGACGCACAAGATTTTCTGGAGTCGATGTCGGGGCATGTGTATGAATGCAGGCTGCACCTGTATGGCGACATCTACAGCTCGCCGGGCGTGAGCATGCGGCAGAAGCAGCTGCTGATGGCCGCCTTCCTGGGGCAGGCCAACATGCACGACCAGCTGTTCGGCCACCTCATCGCGGTGCGTTCCTGCTCCTAGTTTTCTGTCATTTTTGCATGCGCCTGTGGAGGCGGACAGCTGCGACTAGACGTTCTTCAAATCTGCGCATGGAGACACACTTGCAGTGTTTCGTCCCTGTCGGATGCGCCGCACACCTAGAATGCACCAAGCTCAGCACCCCTGCTTGCGTCAGTGAAAACCTACTGATGCGTCGTCTATGCAGGCCTTTCGTTTCGGCGTTCAGGAGAACGAAGCGCTGAAGGCAGTGGACATGGCATTTGAGCTGGCGCCGGCGCCGTCCCCAGAAGTCTACAAGGGCGCCATGAAGACGCTTGCTCTGGTGCGCACCCCACAATGAATCATCTGCAGTGCCAGACGCTGTAACGAGTGTCTCAATTTGCTTCACTGCTCACCGTGCTCCAGCACTAGCCGGAGCCAGCGACAGGCATTTTGCATTCACGGGAGGCGTCGTGCATTCCTGACGCGCCTTCTCAACGCTGCAGGCAATCAGGAAACACCAGCGCAGCGTGAGCGCCGGCGAGCCCAGCGGGGAGCCGACTGTGCACATCCCGGATCCAGACTCTGTGAGGTGTGGCCATAGAAATTCACGCCATGTTTCGGTGTGTGCATTGTGGCGCCAGCGCTTACAAGCTCTGCGTGTCCAGCTTGCCGACATCGCATGCACATGCTTGACGTTTAGGCTCCGGTCGGCCGGCTGACATGGTGTATTGACAGATTGCTGACTTCTGTCTGTCGTGCGGTGCACAGGTCGCCGCCGCTGCCGCCGCTGTTCAACAAGCCAGCGGATGGAGCGCCGGTTGGGCAGAGGGACAGCAGTGACAGCGGCGATTTTCCAGAAACCGCAGGCTCGCATTCAGACCAGGAGTCCAAGGATACATGACCCAATAAACTGTCATCAGCTCCGTCGAATGCTGGAAGAAAAACAAAGTATTGCAATCTCTAGCAAGGTGCTCGCGAAGCCAAACTGCTTTTGGTATGCTTTTATTGAGATTGGTGCACAGGGTTGGTGCACAGGGACCAACCTTTGACTCATGCCAGAAAGGCTGCCAGAAAGGCTGCCCGTCTGGAAACTGACTGTGCAGAGACCACAGGTTGCCTTCAGCAAGGTGGGCAAATGATCCGTTGCATGCACCAACTACCTACACGCCAATATACCACAAACAAAACCGACCATCAAAATCTGGAAACACATGGCAGACCCCAAAACACGTCCTCGAGTGTTTCGTCATGCCGCCACCGTGCGCCGAGCGTCACCTGCCGGCGCCGGGCGGCAGCACCGTCAACGGCAACGTCCACGAGATCTCCTCAGGCGCGGGGGCGGAGCCGCCCAGGCGCAGGCCCCAGCCGCCGCCCGACGCGGGCGCCGCCGGCGCCGAGGTGAAACGGAAACGCAGCAGCCACCGCAGCCGCAGCGCCGGGCTACTAAAGGAGGGCGGCGCGTCGAGCGGAATGCTGAACATGAAGTGCGTGAGCACCGTGTCTGGCGTCAGCTCGCTCCACTCGTCCCACACCTGTCCATGGCATGCTGGACTGTGTGAGACAGATCGCAATTGTGTTGGCTTCAAGTGCAGGAGGACTTGCCGAGTCGTCAAAGACATTCGCACAGCACACCAATATCGCACAGCCGACCAGGAGCCCAGGATGATCAGTTCAGGCCAGGACTGGTGCGATGCGCAGGGAGCACCTTGCGGATGATGCCGCCACCGGGGCGCGGCGACGGCTGCCACGCTGGTGCGACCGCCTCCTCTGTCTCCAGCAGCACCAATACCTGAATAGCAGACAGAAGGATCAGCCCAAACCAGAGCCACAGCAGGGGGATGTTCCTGCTTAGAACCCCACACTTCTCCCCCTACAGCGTCCTCTGGGTGCAATAGGTGACACCAAGCAGAGGGCGATGGTGGAAACATGTGTACAGCGTCTCAGCAGGGGATGCCAGGCACGTCAGTGCAGCGCTGCACCATCCCAACAAGCAGCACGACCCAGTGGACAGGAGCGGACCTCGGTGCAGCGGGGCGCCGCGCCGCCGGCGGCGGCCTCGCGGCCGGCGCGGAAGTCGAGGGTGCCGGCCAACGGCGCGCCCGGCTGCAGCGGTCCCTCCAGCGGGTGGTGCACCGCCACCCGCACCAGCGGCGCATCCCCCATCCTGCACATTGAGGGATGTTTCATCGGTAAGCAGATCATCGTGACCAGCAGCCCTCCACCAGATGGTACACCGCCACCCGCACCAGCGGCGCCTCCCCCACATTGCAGAGTTCTGCAAAATATGCCATCGAGGAGGCCCAGCACGCACTGCATGATGGTATGTGTCGTGCAAATGACTAAAAGCATGCCTACACACAGTGCTAGATCGAGCTACATGCAAGGCCACGACGGGCACGAGGAGTCCTCATAGTCGCTGCAAGCTGAGCAGGCGTTGAGACCTTCCTAAGGGTTTCGCGCCTGAGGTTGTAGCTGCGCAGGGCCGGCGGCTCGGCAGCGTGCGACGGTGTCTCCGCCGCCGACTGCCGCCGCGCGGAGCGGCCCCCGCCCGCCTCGCCGCCGCCGCCGCCGCTCCTGTCAACCGCCGCAGGGCTGGAAGCCCCGGTGGTGCCCAGCATTGCGGGCTGCGATGCCGCGTGCATGAGCCGCGCCACGCCGCCCGGCGCCGCCGCCTCTGCCGCCTCGTCCGCCGGCATCGCCTGCGCCATGCGTTTGCGGCTCGATGCTGAAGCTTGACGCAGACCTCAGGGCAAATTTTGCTTGGATCGCAGTTGTCGACTGCAGCGCATAATCAGCCCAGCACAAAAGCAACCAGCAAGGTGTAGCGTTCGGACTTGGCAGCATCCTAACCCAGCATGGCCTTGAAAACGTCTGTCGCACCTTCAGCTCGACGAGCAGGTAGGCGGCGTGCGCATTGTAGGTGAGCAGCGTGGGGGCCTGCGCCTCCTCCCCCCCTGCGGCGCCGGAGCTGCCTCGCCTGTCCAGCGCGTCCCGCTGTGCCCGACAAAAAGTTTGTTTTCCTATTAGTCATCGAGAGTCGCGCACCACTGAAGCACTGACATGGGCAGCTGAGCAAGTGCTGCTGCAGCAGGATTATAAAGGGAGTAGTACTGCACAAGTGCTTTACCCATGCGGATATCTTGGGAAAATGTGCTTCGGTGACTTCAATCTGACCGTGACCCTCAACTTGGGTGCACAGATCAATCTGGGAACTGAGGCTGACCTTGGGCCATAGATGAAGCGGCACGCGTGCTGTCTGCTGATGCACCTGCCGCTGCCCTGACGCCGCCTTCCTGTGGCCATCCGCACTGGGCGGCCGACCGTTGACCTGCATGGACAAGTAGCGCTCTTTGAGCGCCAAACCTGATATGAGTCATTGCCGATGACTTCAGCTCGGCGTGCACACGGTCACGCTGCAGGTTTTGACTGTGCAAGCCAGCATACAGAGGCTGCCGCCAATTTGCACCCGAATCCAGTTCGCATGCTGTGGTGTCATGCGTTGGACCAACTGCAAGCATGCGGGCGCATGCAGACACGTGCCTGGGGCGTGTCGGAGGCGGCGGACGAGCCGCTGGGCTGCCGCTGGTGGTGCAGCACGGCCGCGGAGGAGTAGCGGGCGTGCGCCTCCAGGCTGTAGCTGTAGCGCACCGCCGTGCCCCGGAAGCTCGGCGGCAGCGACTCCGGCAGCTGAAGCCTGTCGCAGCGCAAACGAGGCACGCCGCGTTGTCAGCTGCCTTGTGTGCTCCCCCTGCGGCTGCTGTGTTCCCAGTTTCGTGACACAAGATACTACTGGCGGTGCAGCAGATTGTGGCGGCTCCGGCAGTGCCCTCCGCTCGTTTCCAGTGGTCAGGCCCAGAACAACCGCCGCATTGGATAGCTGCCGTACAGCAGACAGCAGGTTTTTCATGCAGCCCAGCCGCACCAGGGTGTGATGATGTGTGTGGCCGCACCTGAAGGTGAAGCGCTGGACAAAGCCGGGCGTGAGCAGCGCGCCCCGCAGCACGGGGCGGGAGACCGCCTTAAACAGGTGGCGGACCAGGTGCCGTCCCTGCCGCGCCGCCGGCGGCACGTCTGCCGCGTAGCCACTTGCCACCCAGCTGCTGTCCACGCGCTCGGCGCCGACCGCCTCGACCCACACCGTCGCCAGCTGGCAGCCGGTGCCCGCTCCCGGCTGCCTCGCCGGCCGGCATGCCACCTGCAGGGAGGCAGCGTATGGTCTAGGATTGTCTAGCTCCGCTGGCACGCACTTTGACTGATGCGATGCGTGCAGCTGCATGTGGTTTGCGCGTGGGGCGCTTGCCGGCATGGGCGGCAAGAGGGGGGCGCATGTCCACAAGCCGGTGGTTTTGAGGGTGTGTGGCACGCAGGCGAGGCGGACAACAACTTGCCTCCAATGTTGCTGTCAACAGATCTCCCGGGTTGTAGCTCTGCTGGTGCGGGATCAGTCTCAGGACCAGCGCCATGGGTGTTCAGGCTGTCGCTGCGCTGCGAGCAACCGTCATGCGCCCGCAGCGCGGCGCAATGGGTCTGCAGGGATCGATACCCCCACACCCTTTTGTCCTTCCAAAGCGGTGACAGTGCTGATGCAATCCACAGAGCGACCGTCCATTAAAGGGCAGGAGTCTGGATTCGATGTCCAGCTGATGCCCTGATCAAAGTTTGGTCTCACTTTGATCTCAAAGCCTCTGGCCAGGCGACCCGCAGCTTTACAATGACACTCCAATCACCAACCTTCACGCTGCGAAAATGACTTATGCGTGCTGCACAGGATGGCTCGGGATTGCTCATTGCTGTGAGCCAGGGTCCATGACGCAGGCCACCGCCCTCCGACACGAGGTGCATGCCCGCTTGCCTGCAGCAGACTCAGTTTGCAAGCCGTGATAGGACAATTGGATGCTGATCAACCTCCGAGCGGTTCCACCGGCCAGCGTCAAGGTCTTGCCACTGTTTGCCGCTTGCCGGCGCGGCGCTGCCTGTGCAGCTCGCTGCGCACTGTCCGAAAGATTGACGTATCTAATCAAAACCAATCAGCAGAAGCAGCGTACTGGGCTACGCAGGCGCACAGCGGCGCGCCTCCTGTGCTCTGATGGCGGACGACGGTGCTGCCGCCGCCGCAATCCCATCGCAGCCAGAGCAGTCTGCCGCCCTCACGATCGAGGCAGCACAGCCTGCGGACGACATAGAGCCGCCAGCTTCTATAGCAGCCGTCGATATGCCAGTGGCGAAGCCAGAAGCAGCAGAAGTTGCAGATCGCGGCGCTCAGCCGTCGCCAGCAGCAGGCACCGGTGGTGCCGCCAAACCCTCTGTCTCTGCGACGGAGGATGCGGCAGATGCAGCTGGCGCTGACGGCGCTGCGCCAGAAGAGGAGAATGCTGAGAATGGGGAAGCGCTGCCGCTGTCCAAGAACCAGCAGAAGAAGCGGCTGAAGATGCAGAAGTGCGCGACGGCGCAACATTGCAGTTGCTGCTTATGATCCCGCTTGGCCCAGTGGAAAAGGTTCAATCACGCCAGGATGGTCTTCGGATGAATCGAGCGCAGCTGCTGCATCAGTACGCGGCGACCGACCGCTGGCCCGGTCGTCAGAATTTTGATGATGGATGGCGATCAGATTGTTCAGCACAAGAGGCGCAATATATGGTGAAGGCAATGCCGCAGCGTTGCAGCATCGGCACCCTGAATGCGGGCTGATATCGACGGCAGACCTCTCACAAATTATAAGAATTTCCCATGTCTCCAACCCCGCAGGCGGCAGGAGCAAAAGGTGCAGCGTAAAGCGGAGGAGAAGGTGGCAAAGCAGGCGGCGGGGGAGGCACGGCGGGCGGAGGCCAAGCAGAAGCTGGCGGCGATGACAGAAGAGGAGCGGGCAGCGCACAAGGCGGAGGTTGCGGCGCGGCTGGCGGCGCGGAAGCAGCAGGATGCCGAGAGGAAGGCCAAGAAGAAGCAGGTGCATGCCCGCTCCCGATGCTCGCCGGACAGCGAGTGTTCATCACCTGAAGGCTCTGCCGCCGTAGTCCGCAGGGGCCTCACCTCTGTCCAGGTGCTGCAGCTCCGATTCGCTCTGTGCGTGTCACTCTCTGTGCGTCATTATAACTCGTGGGATTTCCGCATGTGTTGTTGCACCATCCGGCGATGGTGGCCTGCCGGAGGGCGGCGACACAAAGTAGTCGTCATAAGCGCACAGGCTGTACAGCAGGATCGGCGGGTGACACACCTCGACTTTCAGGAGTCACGAAACTGACGTCTTTGAAACACTGGTATACAGGCTTTGGAGCAGGGGCAGCGGGTGGTGGTGGACCTGGACTTTGAGGAGCAGATGACGCAGTCGGAGATCAACAGTATCTGCCACCAGCTCATGCATAGCTACTCCGCCAACAGCCGTGCGGCGGCGCCCTGCCACCTGCATTTCACCAGCATCAAGGCGCGCTCTTTGCTCCTTCCAGTCAGCGGTGGTCTCGTCTGTAAACGTATAAACGCCTCACGCTGCCTACCAGATGCAGTGCACAGAAACTTCGTTTTCCACCGCCTTGTCTGACGCTGAGACTCTGCAAGTTTTTTGTGTGCAGGGCGGCATCCGGGAGCAGATACAGCGCCAGCTGTCCGGCTTCGATAACTGGCCGGTGCGCTCACATGGTCCAGCAACCTCATTGTGACTTCCAGCAGCCCTGGAGCTAGAATCTGACCATGCCGACGCCATGTTCAGCCGTGCCCACTGCAGCGGAGCATATATGTGCATCACTCAACAGTTGACGTTGCTCTGGCAGGTCACCCGCAGCGCGGAGTCGTACACGGAGGTCTTTGCGGCACAAAAGGAACGGCTGGTGTACCTGACGGCGGACTCCGCCACGGAGCTGGCTAAGCTGGACTCGAAGGACATCTACATCATCGGCGGCCTCGTGGACCGCAACCGCCACAAGAACATCTGCTTCGAGCGGGCGCAGCAGCAGGTAGGACATCCTGGTCATCATGTTGCAGCACTGTGGGCGGCGTGCGTCAGCTTGCCTTACAAGCAAGTGCGGTGTGACGTTTGAGGCAGGTGCAGTGTTTGATCACAAACAGTGTCGCGCCACGGTATTGACATTGGGTCACCGGCTGAGTGATGCGGCCATGTGCATCAACAGGGCATCAGGACGGCGCGGCTGCCCATCGGCGGCCGCGTGCAGCTCACCTCCTCCACGGTGCTCACCGTCAACCAGGTGCTTACATTTATCCACCGCATGGCAGCACAGCTCGCTGCTTCTATCGTGCAAATGTTGCGCCAATTGCTGACGCTTTCAGATAGGATTCGGGATGCAATCGACTGCCGCATATCTCTACCTCAGTGAGCATGTACAGTCGAAAGGCCAGAAGCTTCTCACACAGGTGGTGGAGATCCTGCTGGAATTTTTGGACAAGCGCGACTGGTCAGCCGCCCTGGAGAAGGTCATCCCGCAGCGCAAACGCGGCGGCGGCGACGGCGATGCCGGCGGCGGTGCGAAGCGAGCCAAGCAGGAATGACTCTAGGGTGCGTCGCCGGGCTGCGATACGCAGTGCTCCGCTGCGGTCATGGTCGGCGCTGCGCTGAGATGGCTCGGACCGCCGTCAGGGCTGCTGCTATGGCGATCATTGCAGAACATGCGACCGATGGACGGAGCCTCTGTCTGCAAAGTCGCTTTCACCCACCTACAACAGGTGGCTACGGCTAATCTGGGGCCACCCTGTCTGGTACGAGAACACGTGCCGTGTCGGCATCACGTTTTCGTTTCGATAACGCCCTACAAAGCGCAATGTCTCAAGCTTAGCATTCGCTCATGTGTGGGACAGGCCACAACACGACACGTACCACGCTGTGATTTTTTACAATCCGAAAGCTGCCGATACGTGCAGCTGCAGAACACGTGCAGTGCGAAAAAATGGTCGCAGAGGCGAATGGCGGACTGACGCACCTTGGAGGCCATGCTTGCTGTCGCAACGAGGCTGGCGAGCCGACGGGGCCGGGCTACGCCTCGCCACTGGTGAGGTTTCTGCTGTGCAGTCGATGCGCCGCTGTCACGCTCCTCTAGGGAGTACCCTGGCCCTCTCACACCCCTTCATTTTCCTGACAAGCCAGTACCAGTCAGATTCACGCCCACATCGCCATGCCACCCAGAGCCAGGTGCATGCCATCTCAGCAATTCGGCAGTACGTGTGCTGCAACTCGGTGGGCCGTGTTTTGAGTGCTGTCGCTTCCCACCTGGTGCTTGGGGGATGGACTTTCGCACCTTCTCCTTGATTTTGAGACGTCCAACACGATCAATGGACTCCCAATGCCTGCTTGCTGATGATGCGCTGCTCGCTGCCGCCGCCACTGCCCCACCCTGCCATGGCGACCTCACACCCTGCTGCCAGGCTGCAGCATGAGATGATTCAGAACGTGTATCTGGATTGCAGGAACGTGTGTCTGACTTGCAGGACGCATTCAAGAATGGGCCGCGGGAGATGCTGCTGTATGTGCCAGCCATCGTCCCGGACGGCTCTCGGCCCGACTACCTGGCAGTCATCGATGTGGACCCGCATTCGGAGACCTACCAGCAGGTGACGCTGCTGCCGTTGCGCTCCTGAATGCTCTTGAAAAGCACTGACGCACCGAGTAGGAAGCCACCTGTGTTGCCGCAAATCGCCCACCCCAGCTCGTGGGAGCGCGATGCAGAATGGAATTGCAGCAGCGTATTCACGTGTGTCGCCTGTGCGCCCTTGCAGGTCATCCACCGCACTCACATGCCCAACAACGGCGATGAGCTGCACCATTCAGGTGCATCGCATTGAGACGGCATCGAGGCTATATCACAGCCGGCAAACGTGAGGTTGACAAATGCAGATAATCACACCGCCCGCTAGTAACTTGTCGATTGAGCCTCAGCCTGCCATGCCGCAGGGTGGAACGCGTGCTCATCATGCTACAATGACGTGGGCTTCAGCCGAAACTACCTGGTGCTGCCCGGCTTTGCGTCCGGCCGGGTCTACGGTGAGCTGGTGGCACAGCCCTCTGCTGTCCAGCGCTGAACCTGTGCAAGGCCTCGCCGCACAAGAGCTCCATATCCTTCTGCATCATGCAAGCTCCTGATTGGTGCCATATGCGCTACCAGACACCGAAGTTCCTGTGCTCACCATGCGCCGCAGGAATTGATGTGAACAAGAACCCACGCGCGCCCACCGTCGCGCATGTGGTGGAGCCGCAGGAGATCCTCGAGAAGACGGTGGGCGCCCACACAAATGCACAAACCTGTATCCTGACGCACTCCCAGTTTCCAGGGACCCTGATCTGTAATCAATGCATGCTCTAGGCGTTGCAACTTGTTGTCAGTGATGATAGTGTTTATTGCAAGTATGGGTAGTACCTTGTTGGCGCAGTCAGCCCGTGAAGAGCAGCAGTATGCACGTGGTACAGGGGCTGACATGGCCGCACACAGCGCACTGCCTGGGCACCGGCGAAGTGGTCATCTCCACACTGGGCGACGAGAACGGCGATGGCAAGGGCGGCTACCTCGTCCTGGACCAGGTGCGCGCAACCGGCTTACATTCATGCATTTCGCTCTTCGCCCCCCAAATGGCAGCGCCCAGCTGGAAGACATGCCCGAGGCGGTTACCTCGTCCTCGACCAGAGGAACAGTGCGTGGAAGGTGCACACCGTGACTCCCTCCGCCCCGCATGTTGACAACCTCCAACAGTGTCTTGAGGTTCCAGCGAGTCTGGGTGTGTTCTCTGCCGTCGTGATCTGTTATTTCGGCTGCCGCAGGACTTCAAGATCAAGGGGCAGTGGACGGAAAAGACGACTCCGTACGGCTACGATTTCTGGTGGGAGCTGCCTGCAAAACGTTGCTTAATCTCTGGCACGTGGCATATCAAAGCACACTTTCTGAGGCATGTCCAGCCAGTTTAAAATTAAATAATAATAAACATGTACATGTCTATCGCATTGTGTCACTCTCTGTGCGCCAGTCTCAAATCGATGCAGAATGTATACACGGATCTGGATCACACAGGTACCAGCCGCGCTGTGACGTCATCATCTCCTCCGAGTTCGGCAGCCCCAACGTCTTTAAGCAGGGCTTCGACCCCAGCCTCGTCGGCGACAAGTACGGCAGCCGCCTGCACGTGTGGTCCTGGCAGACAAAGGAGCACAAGCAGGTGCTGACGCCGAGTCTTCTTGCTGTTCTGATCACCTGCATGCTGGCCTCCCACCATCCATCCACTTGAGCTTGGCTTTGCATCTGATGCTCTCGGACCCTCCATTCGTACTGCTGTCGTGGTTGCTCCACATTACGACGATCGCAGGTCTGCCTTTGCAGGTGATCGACCTGGGGCCGGACGGCCTGATCCCGCTGGAGATCCGCTTCCTGCACGACCCAGACCAGCCGCAGGGCTTCCTCGGCGCCGCGCTGTCGTCCAACATCCACCGCATCCACAAGGTGCAGCGGCAGAATATCACACAAATATTGATTCATGTTCCAGAGCTGTCCTCCAACATGAATCGCATTCGTCAATGGTCCCAACGCTGAGCAATATGCTGCAATCGGAGAGATGTGGTGCTACATCTCTGGTGTTTCTCAGCGCCACTTCCCTGTTCCACACCAAGCATGAGCCAGAGCAGACCTAAGAGACTAGACCTGCCTGCACTGAGCAGGCAGGGGATGGCAAGGACTGGGCAACGACGGTGGTCATCCGGCAGCCATGGACCAAGGTCGACGGGTGGGCGCTGCCCGAGCAGCCGCCGCTCATTACGGTAAGGCAATCCTCAACCAACACCTGGTTTCCCTCTGGGATGCATGTGAATCAACTGCCTGAAGGCCTTCGAGCAGTGGCATGGCAAACTTGTGTTGGAATTGTGATGCTGCTGAGGACATGTTTTGCTTGCAACTGCAGGACATCCTGGTGTCGCTGGACGACAAGTACCTCTACTTCAGCAATTGGATTCGGGGGTGGGCACTTCTTATTCCGCTGCTGTCGAGCGCTGTGTATGGCAGTCAGGCAGGAAGGGAATAGCAGCTTCGCTTGTGTGTGGTCAAGCATGCTCAGTCCTGTTGGGTCCCAGCCCCACGTATCTGTGCAGACTTGCTGATCCTCGTCATGTCCTGCGTCTGCGCAGCGACATCAACCAGTACGATGTCAGCGACCCGGAGAACCCGAAGCACGTGGGCCGCGTGTGGGTGGGCGGCAGCATCCGCAAGGGCTCTGGCGTCACTGTGACAGAGGGTGGGTTCCTTTGCTCCAAGACAGATGTGTATTGCCTGCAGATTGTTTGCCGGAAAGACGGCAGCAATATCTGAGTGATCGGAGGCAGATTGCCGTCATGAAACGACTGTGCATTGAAGGCAACCATAAATAAAAGCTCCACTGACGGTGTGCTGCGCGTCGCTCTGTAGGCGAGTTCAAGGACAACCAGCCGGAGGTGCCACAGGTGAAGGGCGTTGAGCTGCAGGGCGGCCCGCAGATGATCCAGCTCAGGTGCGGCTGTGCGTTGCGCACACTGTGCCTGCAACAGCAATCTGGGCAGGCTGCCTCAAAAGCTTGGCTGCATAAAGGCTGCAGGGCTGGCACAGTCCGGCAGCAACGATGATGGAGTTCTGCTATCGCAACCAAAAGTTCGGACGCTGTCGTGTGCGCTGCAGCCTGGATGGCCAGCGGCTGTACGTCACCAACTCGCTCTTCAGCCCCTGGGACCGGCAGTTCTACCCCTCCATGCTGGAGAAGGGCTCCCAGCTGCTGCGCATCAACGTCGACACCGAAAAGGGCGGCCTCTCCATCGACGAGGCGCGCGAGTGGCCGCCACCCGCTTGCGGTTCCTCACATGCTGGCCAGTGTGCCTGCCTGACCTGCATGGAGGAGGCATGTGGAGATCTGACGGTCCCAAGCCGTGCTCCTCATCTGCGCAGGACTTCCTTATCGACTTCGGCAAGGAACCGGATGGTCCGGTGCTGGCTCACGAGGTGCGCCACCGCAGCGCCACGTTTGCCGCTTATGGCATTGGCACACCTGCTCATGTGGTGCATCATCCCTGTCCGTGAGTGAAGTACCTGTGGCGAGGTACCTGTGCTTTTGGCCTCGCTTATGTTGTAATATGTGCTGCACGGCAGGTGCGCTTCCCTGGCGGCGACTGCTCGAGCGACATCTGGGTGTGAAGGCATACGGTTGACCTGGTGGATGAACTCGGTGGATGAAACTCCAGAAAAAGCAGAAGCCAGGAACAAGGAGGATTGTGCATTGGCATCGGGTTTGCATAGCGAGTGAGGAAGATGGCGACCGCTGTGCATTCGCCACTCATCGCAGGATGGATCCTCCACACCTATATGTGTTGACTAAGCTGTGGTTTATAGACTGTGTTTCAGTTTTTGGCGCATACAAATTCTCGAAGCGTGCGCATATTCTCCCTGCCACCTCCGTGTATGCTCAGGGAGATGTCTCACGAGAATCACCGTTCAAAACGTTCAACCGCCTCTTAAGCTGTCTCCGGGAAAGAATTCCTGGATCTGGCGTCTGCCACCACCCATTCCGGATGTCATCAAAGAATTCCTCCCCACGGCAGCACTTGCCGATGCAGAAGCTGAAGATGGCATCTAGCACCTCCTCGGTGTGGTTAAGCATGCTGCTCTGGTCTGTTTTAGCATGCAGTGCCCTCCGCCAAGCCACTTGCAAACTCATTTTCCGATGCAGAAGCGGCTGAAGATGGTGTCCAAAACCTCCTCGGTCACGTCCTGCCCGCTGACCTCGCCGAGCGCGACCGCCGCGCCGCGAAGGTCGATGGTCCAAAAATCCAGCGGCAGCTCCGCAAGCACGCTGTCCTGGCAGCGGGCGAAGGCCTCCGCCGCCCGCAGCAGCGCCTCCGCCTGCCGCTCGTTGACCGCCCATTCGGCGCCGCCTGCCGGGCAATTTGACGGGGCGTCTTAACACGGAGGCGTTTTATAAGGGACCGTCTGTGACATATATCAGTGTGCCTGCGACATGTGTCAAGTGCACCTGGCTCAGTGCTGACGAGAGGACAGCATTTGAAGTGCTCTCAGCAGTGGCAGCGCGCGCAGATAGGGTCGACTAGGTGCACCAATAACGCACCTGAGGACAGCTGCGGGCTGTCGGTCAGCGTCACACTTTAAGTTGTCAATCATAAACAATGCACCTGAGGACAGCTGCGGGCTGTCTGCCAGCGTCACCACCGCCTGCTTCAGCGCATCCAGCAACGCGCTCTTGGCAATGACGACCCCTGAAATACAGTCTAGATGGGTGCGACGCTGGCGTACCTGAGGACAGCTGCGGGCTGTCGGTCAGCGTCAGCACCGCATGCTTCAGGGCATCCAGCCCTGCACCCGTCCTCGCGGACGTCTGCACCACGGCGGACACCGCGTCGCGCCATGCCTCGGGCACCGCCGCAGCAGGATTTAGGGGTTTCGAGGCGCCGTTGCCCCGCCGCCGTGACAGGTCGCTTTTGTTGGCGACCAGCAGCAGCGGCGGTGCGCACGCGGCAGGGTTTCTGCCCGGCGCGAGGCCCGCGGGCCGCAGCTGCTGCATCACCGCCTCGTCGTCCGCCGTCCAGCCCGCCTGCGGTATCGGCACACATGTCTGTGTCAATCCAGGTCCAAGGCATGCATGTGTCTGCAGGCCATCTGTATTGCGAGGCCCGCGGGCCGCAGCTGCTGCAGCACCGCCTCATCGTCCGCCGTCCAGCACACCTGCAGCGCAGGAAGACGTGGTCACATTTTATGCAACTCAGAAACGCAGAAGAAGTTGAGAGCAGGTCAGCGCCGCCGGCGACATGAACACGGCCATAGACTGCATAGCAGCTGCAGGCTGATGGCTGTGAAAAATGCAGGTGCATCAATGGCGCGCCTGGGCGTCGGTGACCATGATGACGATGTCGGCAGCTCGGGCGGCGGCGGCGGAGCGCTGCACCCCTATGCGCTCCGCCGCGTCCACCGCCTCCCGCATGCCGGCCGTGTCCAGCAGCGTCACCGGGATGCCGCCCACCGTCACGCCTGCGGGGGCTCACATCCGCATCAGTGCAATGATGGTATTTGTTGACGTGTCAAGGCATGTCTTGGGTGCATGCCGGCCGTGTCCAGCAGCCTCACCGGGATGCCGCCCACCGCCACGCCAGTTCGTGCGTCAAGGAACACGCACGTCAATGTGCACAATGGCGATCGTCGAGGCAGCGAGGCATGCCTCGTGCTGGTGCTCTGGTGGTCAAGTGCACCTGTGATCGTGACCCAGGATGCGCTCCAGCTGCATGTGCGAAACTCACAGCGCCTTCCTCCATCAGAAGCAAGCAAATCCAGACTTCAGGAAGCGTGTCCATGCTTGTTCAGAGCAGCAGCACCGGACAGAGTGGTGCCACAACGTGCACCGGCTTCCACAATGTCGCGCGTGGTGCCGGCGACGTTGGTCACGATGGCGCGCTGCCTGCCGCACCAGGCGTTGAGCAGGCTGGACTTGCCGACGTTGGGGCGGCCCACCAGCGCCACGCGCAGCCCCCCCTGCAGCAGCTGCCCCTGCCGTGCCGTTGCCAGCGCCTCCTGCAGAGCACATGGACGAGAATGGACGTGAAATGAGGGCAAGTCTTCAGGAGACTAAGCGCCACCCGGAGCCTGGCGTGCAGCAGCTGCCCCCCGCGACGTCGCCAGCGCGTTCTGCAACACACCCAAGCGCGTCCGCAGAACTGCAAGTCTCCAATGAAGCTACTTCGACAAGTTTAAAACGAAGCTACTTCGAGCCCGCTGTGCAGCAGGTGTCCCTGCCGCGATGTCGCCGGCGCCTCCTGCAGCGTATGGTCATTGTCAGACATATTCACAAGTGAAGGGTTATTCTGGTGAAGTCAGGACAAGTGGGCCCTGCCAGGTCATCTGCAAGATTGACGGCTGGTGCCACGCCACCGCAGCAGCGCGCAGTCGCTTCAGGGCAGCCGTGGTCCCCCAGAAGGCCTAAACGCTGAATGAGCACCTGGACTTGCTGGGCCAGGGCGGCAATGCGGTTTGCGAGCGCCGCGGCATCCAGCGCCGGCAGGTCCTCATCAAAGTCCAGCCGCGCCTCCAGCTCTGCCTGCGGAGTAGAGGAGTAGCATTGACGTCAGGTTCATTCAGTCGAAGCCAAAAGACAAGCATGCTTTGCGTGCCGGCAGGTCCCTCATCAAAATCCAGCCACGCCTCCAGCTCTGCCTGCGACGAGTCAGATATGCATAAACTCAGCTACGACTCGAGCGATCACTCATCTTCCTTCGACAGGACCGATAAGCTCCACACCTCGAGCTTGTCCGCTGTGCCCCTTGGCGGGCTGTGCACTCTGAGATGGTGGTTCACTCACAGCTGGTGGCAACGCCTCATGGCGCAGCCTCAAGCGCAGTCTCACCAGGAGGTCGATGGCGTCGGCGCGCATGGCGGCAACGCAGGCGGCCAGGCCCCCGGAGAGGCCCGCCAGCGCAGCGTCCGCTGCGGCGCCCGTGCGCGCCTCCACCAGCTGGCTCACTGCCTCCGCCTGCGTTTCGGGGCATCGTCAACGAAGTTACATTGAAGTAGAAGAGACGAGGGGGACAGCCGTCATCGCGTCAGCCATGCAGCGTGTGATTGTACACCCAGTTCCTGCTGTCCTTCTGCTCACACACAGAAGCTCCCGGTGTGCGGCATGAGGTCCATGGATCTCTGAGTGCGAGCGTGCCGCTTCAAGACCCTGCCGCAGCACACCAGCAATGCCCCTGATGCTGTTCACAGGGGATATGCTGCCCACCTGCGTGAGGTCCAGTCGCCCGTTCAGGAAGGCGCGCAGCGTGAATTCCCCGGGCCGCGCAAGCCGCGCCCCGGCCTCCAGCACCACGTTCAGCACCCGGCGCGCGCACACGCCTGCGCACAATGTAGTTTAGCGCAATGACCACCCATCATTCCAGCAAAGGATGACCCTCCCAAAGCATGCACTGCCTGAGATAAAGAGGCTGGACAGCTCTTGGCCGGACACGTGTTAGTAAGGCGTGTGCTTCAGTCTGCGAAGGCAAGGGACACACCGCCGCCGTGCGTGTGGATCTCCACAACGTCCTCAGAGGTGTAGGAGCGCGGCCCCCGCATCACCAGCGCCAGCACCTGCGTTTGTAAAACCCTCAGCTCCATGCTGTTTGCTTCGCTGTTTGTTTCCGACCAGGGCGCTGCAAAGGACTTACGATCCGCCACTGACGCTGTTGCACATTGCCGGTTGCAGTGCAAAGCAGCAAGGACGCGCCCTGTCTGGCACATGGCGACCGGAGTTGCGCGCCGCCAACAGGAGCAAGGCGGAGTATGGGCACGTGGCACCTCGTCAAGCACGGCGCCGTCGCGATCGACGGCCTTGCCGTAGTACACCCTGTGGCTCTCCGGCTGCCACTGCCGCTGCCGACCGCCCGTGCGGAACACTCGCTGCGCAATCGGCAGAGCATCCTCGCCCGACAGCCTGATAATGGCGACCGCACTCTGCTGCACGCCTGTTCGACGTGACAACCATCGGTAAGGAGCACACCAGAAGGAGAATGCTCTTCGCGTGCATGGGTATTGCACATGTATTGCATGCTGACATGCGAAGGGAGATGCCGCACCCGTGACAATGGCGGCAATGGTGTCGTCGTCGACCCCCGAGTGTGGTGGCTCCTCTGACTGCCTCGCTCCAAACTCGTCTGCGAATGAAGGACAGCATTTGACAACGTTGCATAAGTTGACATTGTTTGCGGTCGGCAACGCGCCAGCAGCGGCACTCGCAAAGCAACAGAAGCAAGGCAGAACTTCATTGCGCTCACTCTTAGAGCCAAGTCTGCTGCCTTGCATCGGCTGCTCTGCCTGCTGTGACGCAAAGCTGCGGGCGATCAGCGCCTGGCTGAGCGGGCGCGCATGCGCCGCCGCTGATGTGCAGACAGAAGACCAAGCTGCTGATGCTGCTCCGCCTGAATTTCGATGCGCAGCTGGATGCGAAGCTTTGCAAACATCAGCCCTGCCGAATGCCGCCTGCTCACATCGCGCAGCATGCATGGCCCGGGAGAAGGGCATCCCGCGCCGGACACCAGGCAACTGTGCTAGGCCCTGACAGCGCTGCACAGCTCTCAGCATGTGGCCATCAGCATCGACGATGCCGTGCATACTTGTGTTGTGCAAATGAAGAATGCGGGTCGCTGGCAGCGCGAACTCCGAAAGGCCGTTTCGGAACCCACATGAGCCATCATGCCCGCGACTGGTGCCTCAGAGTCAGCTTTTGCATCATGCTCGCATACAAAAGAGTGTTGCTTGGCGTCCTGCTGCTGTCCTTGGTGCTCGCCGCCGCAGGCGCCGGTGTCAACCAGACCAATTGCGACCGGCACCGCAGTCGAAAGGCATCAGTTGTCGTGCAGGACTACATTCTGCCGCGGGCGGAGAAGCTCGGCTACACGCTGCCTGAGACGTGCCTGGTGCACCCGAAGCGCAATATGTGCGCTGTCCCCACCATTTTTCAGTGATCTGCTGACCGCATTTGTGCGGCGCCCTAACCAATGGCGGGCGCATCTCAATTCAGCTTGAACTTGCTGTATGACATACTGCTGCACAACTTAACACGTGCCATATGCCGGTGCTCTGATTCCATTGTTTGCGTGCGCAGCTTTGCGCTGCAAGAGGCGCAGCGCATCCCGCTGCAGCGCGGCCAGTGGAAATGCGGCATCTGCGGGCAGACGGTGCGGGGGTCGCACCACCTGGACGCCCACATGGAGGACGAGCACCAGGATCAGATCATTGAGGTGCGGCCGACGTGAACACAACATGGCATTGCTTTGTGCTTGTGCAGTTGCTGCATGCGGGTCCTGTTGGCCATGCCATGAATGGCCGGCCATTGGCGAAAAGCACCCGGGTGGCGTTGAGCAATCAGCGAAGCTGCCGCAGGTCCATGCTGCCCTCTCGAAAGCAGCCACCTCCTGGCTGTCGGAATCCATTTCCATCCTCCTGCGCAACTGGGCACGAGCCCATTCTGACGCGCCGCGGTCCGCCCCCGCGATTCGCCCGCATGAGACCAACCGACGCTGAACGACCCTACAACTACATGCAGAAGCCCAGCAGCTTCTGCCTGGCGGACGTGTGTACGGCGCTGCACTGCGACTTCTTCACGGCGTTCGTGGCGGGCCACGTGGGCTACGGCTTTGACGACGATGTGCCCTGCCGCCAGGCCATCGTCGAGAAGCACCGCCGGCTGTGTGAGGTGCGGCTGTCTGGGCAGTGCACTCGTCGATCTTGTCCACAACTGGACCGACACGAATGCTCTGGGCAAGCCTTAGTCAAAGAGCACCGCCGACTGTGTGAGGTGCTGCCGCATGGACGAGGGCCTACGGCTGCAGCGTGATTCATGTGGAACGATGCTGTACCTTGACATGCTGTGGCAAGCATGTTCCTGGCACTGCACACGGGGAGAGTGTCTGAGTGACGCTTCTCAGCAGCATCCTGGCAGCAAGTAATCCTGGAGTCTCCGACTGACCCAGCACAGGGTCGCATGTTGCACCCCAGGAGGTGGCCATCACCTGCTTCCCGCCGGAGCAGGGGAAAGAGGCGCGGAAGCTGCATGGTGCGCATCCTTGTGGCAGTACAGTCTATTGCAGTGTAGTCTACTGTACTTTTGTGCAAGGGCAAGAGATGCAAGGCACCAAAACTATGCGCCATGATCGCTGCTTATCATGCTGCTGCAGACTACGTGATGAACAGCCTGTGCGAGGCGCACACATGCCACAGAGGCTCGCACCGGCAGATGCTGCACAAGATCGTGAAGGTGCAGTCGCGTCAATTGATGCAGGCTACCCTGGACTGCCGTATGTCTTGTTGCGTTGTCGAACCAAACAAGCCTGCCTTGCAACAATCTGCGTGCAATGCCGTCAGCACAGCTTGTTCGTGAGCTCTGATTGGTAACTCGCCGCAGGCAGAAAAGGTGTTCCACATGGGGTACCGGGTGTTTGCAGTGTTTGTTTTTCTGGCCATGATCGCCTTCTACTGCGCCTTGTGGTGGTACTACCACCGGCACAGGTGCGGCCCGACTCACATTCCACAGCGCTGAGCAGCTGCTACTGAATACACGACTGCCCGACGCTTGAATTACAGCAACCTAGCATATCATGTAGCCTTGGTAGGACTTGCCGCCAACAGCACTGTCAATAACTAACTTGAAGTAATTCTGTACTGAGCTCTCTGTGCATTGTCTGTAGCGGCTACCGCTCGAATGACGCCGTGCGGCGGCTCAATCCGAAGCCCAAGCCATTCCTGTCTACCATCTGGCCCTTCGGCAAAAGCAAACTGAAGAAGCAGTTCTGAGGCAGGCAGCCGGGCATCAGGTTGTAGAAACCTGTGTTGGGACTTTCGAGACTGCTGAACCAGCGTGTTTCGATTCTGTAAGTGTTGCAATGAAGTTTCCAACCAGCACAGCAACAAAATATTTCCACAACCAGCAACACAGCAATACCAAGCTTCCATCATCACACAACTGCCTTGCGGGCGTCGGAGTATGAAAATGCCACAGTAAAGCAGAAGGACATGTATTAAAGGTTTCTACGAAATATTTAGATGTTCGTCTCAGCACAACAACTCGATTCGCTCTTATTCAGCATGTTGGCCCCACATCAAATTTCTCAGTTTTGTCCCTGGCGGTCCCGCCAGTTCCCAATCCAATCCTGCGCGCTCTGCCCACTGCCCGAACCATTGCCGCCGCCTGAAGCGCCCTCCTCCTCGCCGCCCTCCGCACCACTCCCGGCAGTCTCCGACCGCTGCGATTGTCCGAGGAGACAGCAGCCATTCAGCGGGGAAGAAGCCACGATGGGGGGGTTTGAGATGAGCGCTGAAAACATAGGGTAGGGCCTTGCGACGGGGCATGCACGCGCTGGCAGCTGTCTCAGGTACCTGCCGCCAGCCGTCAATCCAAGCTCTTGCACCCGCCTTGCCCTCCTGCGGCGCTGCCGCCGCTGCCGAGCCGTTGCTGCCCGCCTCCGGCACCGAGGACGCCGGTGCACGGCCGTCGAACGTCACCGTCACGCTGCCGGCGCTGCTCGTCTCCTGTGCACCGATTGTAGGATTGGTGAGGTAGGCTTTTCAGCTTTGCAAAGTGCATCTCTGGAACTGTGCGCCAAATGCAGCGATGTGGGAGTGGAACCTGAAGCCCATGTGCTGACATACAGCATCCAACTGCCCCACTCCCCCTGCTGTAAGCTGCCTGGAGAGAAGCCTAGCAACAGGGCGTGCACAAGCGGCCAGGGAGAAGCCTAGGTACAGCAGCTTTCATTGTCGTCACCTTTTACTGTTTACTTTCAGAAAAGCCAACATCAACATTTACAGACTCTAAGCTACCTGCTCTGAGCGCACGCGCCCGCCGCGGCCCGCCTTGATGGCGCCTTGCACCCGGTCATCGCTCAGAATCTCCTGCAGCACATATGACAGGACACGTCAGCCCTGCAGCGGGTTGCGGTTGCCTCCAGTGCCCAGTGTTCCTGCGGCGCATTCGGGGAGCGGGCAGGCTGGTTCCAATGGCTGCTTCTTCCTCATTGCATCCAAAGCACTCTCAAGACTGCATGACACAGGTGCGGGAGCGAAAGCTGCTTGCTTTCACCCCATCCTGAGGATAGCAGCAATCCCAGCAAGGTGCAGGTGCAGAGTGAAAGAACCCCGCCTGCTTGCGCTCCTCAGTTGGCGGCGGCGGCGGCGGCACGGCCTTGGGGAAGGGCCACAGGCCAACGCGCGGCCGGTGGCGGTCCTGCGCCAGCTGCAGGAACAGCTGCTGGAAGGCGCGATGCGTCATCGACTTGCCGCGCGCGTCCGCCGCCTCCGAGCGCCGCACCTCCAAGGTCTTGCCTGCAGGCAGGCGGCAGCGCTTCCGATAACAATCAGCAGGACCGCGCTGACAACACGCACCTGGTAGTGTGAGTTGACTGACAGCTCACAATTGGCCGCTCTCCATCTATGAAGCGCATGATCCTTGAGCCTTGTCAAGCGTGCATACTGAGAGGCTCTCTGCGTTGCTGCAGTGCGGTTTCCAAGATAAGAATCCTTGAGCACCTGCGGCGGAGGGGCTGCCGGCTGCAGCGACCACGACCTGCGCCACCTCGCCGCGCGACACCTTGCCGCTGATGGCGTCCCCCTGCTGCGCCTCCAGCAGGAACGCCGTGTCCTCGTCCTGCAAACGGTGACTGTTTCGCTGTAAGGATGAACAGAAATCATAGACAGCATGCTATAGAGGGTTGACTCTGCCGTGTCGACTACTGACAAATGAACGCGTCAAGTGTGAAGTTGTGTCTGTCAGAAACGTGTTCAGATGTCAGGCACCTCGCTGGTGAGCCCCGTGGCGCGCACAACCGTGTAAGGCACGCCCGCCGCCCGCATTGCATTCTCACCCGTGTACTTGTGGTTCAGCACGCCTGCGTGGCGCATTCTCGCAAGTTCGGACGCACGAGGAGGGTGACTGACGCAGATGCAGATGCCGTCGCCACGCGCAGATGCAGATGCACTCACATTCGTCAGCAGCACGATTGTGCATTGCCGGCTTGGCTGGGCCATTGTGCGCCGATGTGAACTGCAGAGGGTCGCTTCCCTTGCTCACGTAGGGCACGAATCCGCAGGACCTCATGACAGCTGAAGCGCACCGCCGGGGTTGAGCTGCACGATGGGGATGTCCTGCTTGCGCGCCGCGGCGTCGTCGCCGATGACAGCATTGCGCTCAACGGCGGCGGTGGAGACCATGACGACCGCCGGCTTGGCGGCGCGGTAGGCGCTGAGTCCGCCGTCGATCTCCAGCTTGAACTGCCCGGGCCTGCGCAACAGTTGGGACGGAGTCACTGGTTCCGGGCACAGATTAATACATTGAAGCAGAGTCTTCCCACTCAATACCGCTAATGAGCTGTGCGTGTTCAGGGTGAGCTGCCACAGCCTGCCCGGCAGCCACCGCCAAGCTTTCGGTCCTTCCCACATGGCCATTTGAGAGGACCAGCAGCACTGACAAAGGCTGGCATTCTGATCCACATTGATTGTGACCACGTTGATCTGACCACGCTAGCGTCTCCTGCACCTGTAGTTGGGGTTGGTGTAGCCGTTGAACTCGAAGCGGCTGAGCACCAGGCCAAACTGGCGCACCTCAGTGGGATCGACCGCCGGCTTTGAACGGTCCACCTGCACAGCACATGGTAGGGTGTAATTCTCTTGTTGCAGGCTTGACGCCACGCAGAGACAAGGATGCATGTGCCTGGTAGCATCTGCACTCCAGCCCTGGTGTCCATACATTGGCGGGTTCTTGCACAGACATGTGCAGGCCCCCTAAATCATTGCCGAGCGGAGCGTCGTTTTGCGGCCTGGCTACCCTGACCTGTGCGCGCTTGACCGGTACGAACTCGTGCCAGGGCAGCGACACAGTCGTCCACTCTCCGTCCACAGCGTCAAACTGCGCCTGGTAGGTCGACTCCGGAGCGTCCTCCTGGTCTGCCTGCTGCATACAGCGCAACATCATTGAGCGGGCCGCGAAGACGATAGAATGTGAACTGTGACCCAGCCAGTCAGCGGCTGTCAGCTGTTACTTAAAGTCTTGAAGCAGAGACACAGAGAGAGACACAGCACGACTGCCGCGCCAAACAAGGTGAACAACAGACTTGATGAGTTGCAGCTCGCACCGTCTTGAGGTTCAGCTTGTATGTCTGGCCATCACCGCGAACGCATAGTCTGATGCCATCAAATCCGCCCAGATCCAGATCCCTGAAGTATGTTGGCACATGACAGTTGTCGCCAGGTTGGATTTGCCTTGCATTGCAATCACGAGGTCGAACAGGTGGCATTGTGGGGCAGAATCAGCATAGCGGAAAGTGCCAGCGATCACCTGCTTGCTGTGCGGGCACCGCAAAATCCGCCGCCTTCCTGTTGCAGTGCAATGGTACAGCTCTTAGCGCTGATTGCTTCAGCCAAGAGGTGAGCCTGTATGGTCAAAGCCTGTATGGGGGAATCGCAGTATGTGCCTTGATGCTCCAGCAGTGCTGCACGCACCACGATCAAGTCGCCAGTCCAGACGGCGCCGCTGCCGTCCCCGTTAGCCTCCAGCGAGCTGCTGCTTTGGCCGCCCATAATCGTGTCGTCCAGCTGCCTCCACAGCTGCAGGCAAAGCATGGTTGGGTTTCTGCCAACCCCTGGACCTGGCAGTACATGACCTGTCTGCATGCAGGTCTGGATTAATGCATGCCACCGCGACGACATGCGGAGCTTGTCCCAGCAGGCACCGCCACGATTGTTGTGACGCACGGGCTGAGCGCTGCAAGTACTTTGAACAGAAAACTCAACAAGCGCGTCAGGTGCAATCCAGATCATCCACGCTGAACGCACTGGAAGGCACTCAGGGGACTGCCAACAAACACCTTCATGTCCTCGGCGCTGGACATGCCCAGAATCTGCACCGCCTCCGACCGCTGCGCAGGCAGCTGCTGCGCGAGCTGCGCAATGTTGGACACGCCCTGCGCGTCCACCCGCTCGCTGGTCATGTTGTCCAGGTACCTGCGCAGTCCGCACGATTTCAGTCGCCATGTCATGAGCCTGCCAGTCGCCACAGGTTCGCTGCCTGGCTGCCATGAGACGGCAGACGGATCGAGGTAGACAGCTGACTGCTTGATGCTGCTTCGTTGGTGCACATTGGTAACACTGCAGCACATGAAAGCGCACCCCATCTGGCCCTCGGGCGTGCGGCCGAACACGGGCCCGACCGCCGACACGATCTGCGTGACGCCCTCCAGCAGCCCGTCGCTCAGCGTGGCCGCGTCCGTGATGTCGACGCCAGCCTTCACAAACAGTGTGCCGGTTGCGCCGTCCAGGCCCATCTCCTCAAAGACCTCAGCCTTGTCCTGGCTGCGCACCGCCGCCACCACGTTCCTGCCGGCGCCGAGGAGCTGCACAGCGGGAGAACCATGTTGGGCTCATCCACACCTTGCTGCAGCTGAAGCCTGAAGCTAAGCAGCATGCAGCACTTGGCTTGGATGCACGCAGTTACCGCCACTGCACCCAGAACACTGGTGGCAGCTCAGGCTGCAGAGATGGTTAACGTGAGCATTGACATGTGTGGCCCGCTGCATGAAGTAAGCACCTCTTTGACGACCATGCGTCCGAGCTTGCCGGTGCTGCCGAAGACCAGCACGGCATCCTGTGGCTTGTCGGGCTGCGCGGCAGACGCCGCCGCGCCGCTGGTGCTGCTGCTGCCCATGCCCTGCTGCGACCGGGTGCCCGCCCACGCGAGCGCGCCGATCGCGACGCCTGCGGCGCACGGTCACATTGTCGCCATGTCGCCATTTGGTGAGTAACACATGCTGTGGAGGACTGGCTATCACACATAGTGCTGTAAGTCCAATCGATTCATGAGATCGTGTCGGTCTGAGAGAGATTGTCGTTCAAGAAAAGCTCATCATGCATGCATGCTGTGGTTGCGCACCGACTGCCGCGATGCCGGCTGCAACAACAGGCGAGCTGAGCTGCAGCACCTCTGATGTCGTCTGAACAGAGCTCTGCAACGAATCAACGATTGCCGGGGCTTCGGACAAGTCTGCTGTTACTCGAAGGTGGCGCTGTCGCCTGCTGCAGTGTCTCGATGGCCGGAAAAGCACGACCGTCCTCAGCGCGTGAGGCGGTCGCAGCAGCGCTTGCGGTTGACAACCCACCAATCGCAGAGCAGACGACATGGCTGAGCAGAATGGAGTACGACACTTGCACATGCCGTGCTGCCTGGCAAGCAAGGGCGGAAAACATATCTCCCTTTCTGTGGGCACCTCATACACAACTCCGACATTCCGTAATGATCTTCGCATACCATCTGCAACTACAGAAGCGCATGCGTCAAAGCCATAGGCTTTCGACTTTCATCATCGGTCTCTGGCTGTCAGCCTTGCTGATGCGCGTGCTGCAGCTTGACACCAGGCTCGCGGTACGATCAGCTCCGACAGTGGTTCCGACACGGCCTATTGCATGCACAGTTCACGGGGAGGTGCATCTTGCATGCGTCCGAGAAGCAAAATCCACCCGAGTATCTACATCCGACGAGCAACTGCATGTGCAGAATGCTGTTGGTCATGATGCATATTGCATGTAATTCTGAGTGGCGAACATATGGAAGGATGATTCACACTGACACCGCTTGTTGATTCAGGCTCCTCAGAAGTCATGGCAGCGAGCCCAAACCGCCTCCCATCCTTTTTCTTGGCTCACGGAGGCGGTCCCATGCCGCTGCTCGGCGACCCAAGCCACGCCAGCCTCATCAAGCACTGGAAGCACCTGCGCACAGGTCAGACTCAGCCTCGGATGACCGGGATGATTCTCTGCCTGCTCAGGATAAAGGGCCTGGACTGCTTCTGACCGAGTGCGACCGAGAACAAAGGCGCTGAAAGCTACACTGGCATTCCGCAGAGATTGCGGAGACGCTGAAGGACCACATCAAAGCTGTGGTTGTCGTATCAGCACACTGGGAGAGCGTGAGTGCTTCAAGTTTGTTTCGTCGATGGCCTTTAAGTCATTATTTTGCCAGCAGCGCATCTGCCAGCCATGCATCCTGGACACTTTCGACCTGCGCTGAAACTGAGTTTGTGGGTCAGCAGAACAACGGGCCGACTGTGACGTCGTGGCAGGGGCCACGCGACCTGCTCTTTGATTACTACAACTTTCCAAAGGTACGGGCAATTCTTTGACCTGGCAAGACGTCGGAGGGTCGGAGGATTGCGCGCTTCGAACCAAAAGCACAATCAATCCTACCGATTATCAGGCGGACCTGCTGTGTGGTGCGCAGGAGGCTTACCAGTACAAGTATCCGGCGCCCGGCAGCCCAGAGCTGGCGCAGATGATTGTGTCTCTCTTCAGGTATGTACGATTTGCCGTCTGGATGTCTTAGCCAATCGCATTGAGATCCAGCAGGCTGTGGCAGTCAGACTGTTTCAGGCGCCCACAGACCCACCCGCATGCCTGCACCCGGCTCTCAAACGACTCTTACAACAGGAGCTGCGCTGGCCGCACTGCAGGGACCATGGCATCGAGGCAGAGACGGACGAGACGCGGGGATTTGACCACGGCGTGTTTGTGCCGCTGCTGGCACTCATGCCGGAAGCAGATGTCCCCGTCATCGCCATGTCGCTCGTCAGCAGCCTGGACCCCAAGGTGCGCATTGACACACCCGCGCGTGCTGCTTGGCTGAACGCTCGAATTGCCAGCCCCTGCCTTGAGTGCAGGTGCATAGGAAGCTGGCAAAGCCCTGCCGTTTTGCTCGTGCACTGAGTGCAGCGCATGGTCTTGGAGACACATCCCTTTCATGCAAGGAGGGCATTTTGATGCCCGTGAGCATACGCTCAATGTCTCTGCTGTTGTGCAGGCGCACATTGATATGGGCAAGGCGCTAGCGCCGCTGCGGGATGAAGGCGTGCTCATCATCGGCTCAGGTGCACAGCTACCTGATATGCCAGACAAACATGCGGTGAATCATCCTGGTTGTTGGAGGGGCGCATTCGCCACCTGGCTGTCTGAGTGACTGACTTTGCGGTCTGACTTATTTCAACTCAGGCCTCAGTTTCCACTCGATGAGGGCGCTGATGAGCGGCGACGGCAACCCCGACTGGGCGCGGGAGTTCGACAGCTACCTGCAAAGCGCCGTGGAGGCCGCCTTGCCGGCCGAGAGGGAAGCCAAGCTGCAGACGTGGCTGTCCGCGCCGCACGCACGGTACTGCCACCCGCGGGAAGAGCACCTTGTACCGCTGTTTGTGGCAGCCGGCGCTGCGCCCGACGGCAAGGGCACCACGATCCTTTCAGATTATATCATGGGCGCCAAAATCAGCAGCTTCAGATTTGATTGAGCATGGTCGGACCGCAGCAACATTTTGTGTTTGGCATAGTTCAGGAATTGCAGTGCGCATTCTCCTCCAAGCCGCCGTGCGTCACGACCATAGGTGCCAACATGCAACGGGCGTTCCTCACAGATACAGGTGCACACCACAACCCTGCCACTGCGCAAGAAGCTCCACCACAGAAGGGAGCGAACAGACCTCCCTCGCTTCTCGGACCTGGAGAGTGGTTCATTTGTGTGTTTGGCACCTGTAACAGCCATCTCATGCATTGGTATCGTGGCCACTCAGCAACTGCGATCATGTGGCAGTCTCGTCTTGCGCACCTTTGCAACTCTTGACGAAGTTTGTGCCCAGATTAACCTGAGATCGTGCTGGGTTCCGACACGGCTTTTGCGAGCAGAGAGCAGGGCGAGGTGATCCAGCTGCATCAGGGATAGAGTCACGTGATTTTCTGATGCACTCAAGGATTTCCCATGCGCAAGTCAACAAACAGTGGCAGCTGGTGTCAATGCTGCAAGCGTGCGCTCCTGTCTCAGCTGCCGACTTGTGGAAATCCTGCAGGCACCTCAGTCATGACCGCGAAATCTGGCCGGTTGCCAACCTTGTTCTTCGCCACGGAGGTGATTTGTCTCCTATTGCAGTGACTTCGGTGCCCGTGTCTGGTATCGCGCGCAACATCACCAGCACCTGCACAGCATTGTGCAAACAACACAATGGACATTGGAAAGAACCCGACGCGTGGTTGCGTTGTGTAGCTGGACCTTCGCCGCTGCTCGGTCATGCGAGCCAAGCCAGTCTCATTGAGCACTAGGCGCATTTGCGCACAGGTGCGGATGATTTTTTAAGCATGCATGCTTATGCACGCCGATCCATCTGGCGATGGCAGAAAAAGTTTCCACAGCATCACTGTGCTCGGGCGCTGATGCTCATGGATTCTGCCGCAGAAATCGTGGAGACGCTGGAGGACCGCATCAGAGCGGTGATTCGTGTCGGCGCACTGAGAGAGCGTGAGTACCCTGCATCTGTTGCAGTCAGAGTAATGCTGCTGTGTGCGTCATGCCTGCGTCTGCTGCATGGCTTCAAGCGAGGCGGCACCGCCAGCATGGAGCGTGGAACACATGTGCCTGCTCCAATGACGGATCAGGGCATCTGGCTTTGACAACAGTATTTGCACGTGGCACGCAGGACGGCGACCCCACTGTCATGTCATGGCGTACCACACGAGCTTCTCTTTGATTACAAAGGCTTCCCGAAGGTGCCAGCGGCTTGATAGATTAGATTGTTGATTGAACACCATGCTGCTATTTGTCTCTGACAGTACCAGCAGATTTGCAGGAAGCTTATAAGTAATCACAGCTATGACTATCCCGCACCTGGCAGCCCGGAGCTAGCGGAGAAGATTGTGTCACTTCTCCGATGCGGCCAGCCACCTGCGCTGCATGTGTACACTAGAATTGGCTCAGTTGTATACCAGCACTGGCTCATGCTGTTAGCGCAGGCTCTAGTGTGGCAATACAGTCTGGACATATGTGCCTGCAAGGATCTTGCAGTCGGTGTGCTTGCAGGGACCATGGCATCGAGGCAAAGACGGACGAGACGCGGGGATTTGACCACGGCGTGATTATGCCGCTGCTGGCACTCATGCCGGCGGATGACCCCGTCATCGCCATGTCCCTTATCAGCAGCCTGGACCCTAAGGCGCGCGCTGCCAAAACATGCAGCCTCCCCTGTTGGCCACGATCCAGCACTGGTTGCTGACTGCATTGCATTGCTCTCTCCCTGCTACCCTCAACCTCACCTCCCTCTTCGCAATCAAAGGTCTGCGGCGCATCGTTGCAGCTCGCCTCATTGGCCAGTCGTCGCTCGGCGAGTTCAGTCACTCCGCTGAGGAGGCACACATTGCCATGGGCAAGGCGCTGGCGTCGCTACGGGATGAGGGCGTGCTCATCGGCTCAGGTAACCCTGACATGCATTATGCAATGCGTATGAATTGCATCAAGCCTCGTATGGCCAGTTCTGCTTGCTTTAGGGGCAACTTTTGTACACAGGCTCGAGCTTCCACAGCATGCCCGACCGGATGCCCAAGGATGGGGATCGAGGTCGCTCTGATGTGTGTGAGCTTCATTGTTGCTACGCGGGCTCGCCTTGCAGCTGACATGCAACCTGCGAATGCCTGTGCTTCCTGTGCTGCAGAGTTCGACGCCTACCTGCAGAGCGCGGTGGAAGCCGCTTCACCAGCCGAGCGGGAAGCCAAGCTGCAGGCGTGGCTGTCCGCACCACGTGCGCGGGCATGCCAACCGTGAGAAGAGCACCTCGCGCCGCTGTTCGTCGCGGCAGGCGCAGCGCCTGATGGCAAAGGCAGCACCATCTTTTCAGATGATCTGATAGGTGGCAAGGTCAGCAGCTACCGCTTCGATTGAAGGCGGGCACACCGCTGCCCCCAACAGCAAGCGCGTCATAATCTTCTCAGAGTATGCGGAGTTCAGCAGCCTCCGCTTTGGTACATGGCGGACACACCTCAGCATGTATCAACTGAGAGCCCAATTTGGTATTGATATCTTTTGGGCTATGAGGCAGATCTGGCAGTGTCTCTTCCCAGGGGCGGTGCTCTCCAATACGCATTCACAATCGTGAGGGACAAACCAAGGTCACCTCGATATTCATGTGCAAAAGTCATCACGTGCAAACAGTGCATCCCCCCAGTACACTGTCAGAAACATGTCAGAAAAGCACTCTATGAAGCTGTCTCCAAAAAAGTGTCAACATCTGACTTCAGCGCGCTGAGGCGTCCCTCAGTAGTGACCTTGACGCCCTCCGCGGTCGCCAGCGTGATCAGCACTTTGGCGTCGAACGCCGTCGAGTAGGCGTTCGGGTTGCAGTACACCTCCAGGGATCGCAGCGCCTTTGCATCGGGGTCGCCTGCATGCCACCAATCTTGCCGTCGGGCAGCGGATGCAGGAGACGCTCGTAGAATGTCAATAGCGCGGTGCATGGCGCGCTCCTTCAGACGTGCGTTTCGTTGCCAGCGGCAAGGCGTTTTTCAGGATCTTCACCCTTGAGCTTGTACTCCATCATGCTCCACCGCTTTGGCCGCTCCGCCTTCTGCTTTTCCGCAAATGTCTCCAGGAGGCCCTTCACCGAGCCGCTCAGCTTCTGCGCCTGTTCCCGGTTAAACGGGAAGCTGACTGTCGTCTCCCCAATGTGGAATGCCATGGTTTGACCTGCGGATTCACGATTCCAAGCATGAGCGTTGATCCACCAGGATCAGCCGCGTGGCGGCAGCGCCGTGCATTACAGATCTGTGCGACTGACCGCACCTGACTCTGCCGACACTCTGCATCCGAGCCGCCGAGCTCTCCTGCAGTGCTGTGAGCTGTGCTGCTGCCTCTGAATGCGCTGGAAAACACACTGTCGCCCGATGGCACTGCCTCGTTGCAGGGACATCATCCTGTCAGATCGCCGACGGTGGACTGCGGATTACGATCCAACGAAGGCTCCAAGATAGCAGAAGGCCTAAACGCAGAGCACTGCGCTGATTGAGCGCAAAGGAGACGCAAAAGAGCATAAGATTTTGCAAGGGTGTTTGCAGCTTGACTTCGCACGAGGGCACATGTGCAGACACTGCCCCCACTCCAATTAGGCATGGGCTCTGAAGCTGGCAGGCACATAGGGGATGGCTCGAAGGGAGAAGTCAAAAGCCAGGTACTGTGGACGCGACTCGTCGGGGTGGCCCGGGTATACTTTATAAAAAAAAGCAGGAGGCCGCGCAAACAGGCCGCGCAAACGGGCCATCCCTGGTCAAACCCCAAACAGCACTGGTGCAACCATTTGAACAAAGTGCAATTCGTCCGCGTAAGACAAATTTCACAGGCGTGCTAGACGAGACATCAGACAACAACTACGTCAGGGCTGGCTGGGCAGCATGCCGCGCGGCCGCGGAGACGCGCCACTGCGGCGGCTGCGCTGCCTGTCTGGGGGCAGCGGGAGGCTGCTCCGATCTCTGCCGCCGCCGCCGCCGCTGCGCCCAGGGGGCAGCGGGAGGCTGCTCCGATCTCTGCCGCTGCCGCCGCCGCTGCGCCCAGGGGCGGCATTTCGCCGCTCAGAGCTTGGCGAGGGCCTCGGAGATGGCCTCGGTCGTGATGCCGAACTGCTTGTACAGCACCGGGCCGGGGGCAGAGGCGCCAAAGGTGTCCACGCCAATGGAGACGCCCCTGTCGCCGACGTACCTGTGCCAGCCGAAGGTGGAGCCTGCCTGCAGTCATCGAGCAGCACCGGCTCGTCAAGACCAGCGACCCCAGCACCCAGAGGGGTCCATCCAAAGCGGCCACCGCTGCTCGCAGGCATTGGTTCAAGCAGGACAACCTCAGAGCCGCGACAGTCGCCCGTGTCTGGTGCACCCCACACTAGACAGCGGCACAACGCCGAGCGTGCAGCAGACAGGCGTTATGAGGCAGGAGGGGGGATACAGGGACGGCGGCGCACCTCGATGGACACCCGCGCGGTGACGTCGTCCGGCAGCACAGACTGCTTGTAGGAGTCGTCCTGCTCCTCGAACAGCTCCCAGCACGGCATTGACACCACCCGCACCTTCTTGTCCGACTTCTCTGCCGCCTCCACTGCGAACGCCAGCTCCGAGCCTGTGTGCAGGAAGGGGAACAGTGAGTGTGTGTTTTGGATGGTCGCACAGATGACAATTTGCGGCGACGCCTGCACCTGGCACTAGGCGTTCCAGTGCCATACAGCAAATAGCCATGCAACAGCATTCCTCCCAGCAGCTGCGGGGATTGTGGCGGGTCACCATAGCATGCAAGTCGGAGGCCACCACGGCGTCTGGCGATCAGTGCAGGCGAGAGGCTGGGAGCACAAACACGCACTGCACTGGCGGCGAGGACGGCGAAGTCGGACTTGCTCATCTCCGCCGGCAACGACAACGAAATCCAGGAGGATGTTTAGCAAGGGCTTTCTGTGAGGCTCTTGTGAAGAGCGCACCGGTGGCAAGCACGATGGCGTCGGGCTTGTCATCGCCGCCGAAGACGGTGTAGGCGCCCTTGGCGACGCCCTCGATAGAGGTGCCCGCCAGGTTGGGCAGGTTTTGCCGCGACAGCGCCAGGATGGACGGCCGCACGCGCTTCTCCACGTTCTCGCCCTGCGACGTGGATAGATTTCCTTGATGAAACTCTTACTGTTGGATTTTCTCAGCGACCATGGTGTGACGGCCATGTGTCTCGTCGGCGCGGGCATGCAACACGCACCGCCTGCACACGCGGCGCCGTGGTGCAGCACAGGAGCCCGCTGCTGGTGCTGGCATGCCGCCAAAGGGCATGCTTCTGCCTGTGCACAGCTCTGGCGATGCGTTCTGGACACGACGAGCAGAACGACGTGTCGGGCGTTGGGTGTCCACTGCCATTGCCAGAGTAATGTGACGGCAGTGCGGCGCACCTTGGTGTTGAGGACGGCAGCCCTGTAGCAGCCCGCTGTCTCGGTGCCGTCACCCGGGCGCATCATGAGGACGTTGGGCATTGCGCGGAAGCTGGCCAGGTGCTCGATCGGCTGCGTGGCACCGCATCACGTGGCGTCAGCAGAATACCTCGTGCAGCACAATCGTGTGCAAACAAGTGTCAAGCTGCGGGATGTCACGAGTGCTTCCAAGGCCACCTGGCGTGGCGCTGTGCTGATCAAATCGAGCGCAAGCAAAGGGACACAAGAGAGCAGAGACAAAACCCACGCGCAGTGGCGCTGTGTGTTTCATGCCAGCAAGGCGGCCCACAGCGGCGGCGAGCGGGTGCACGTTTCATGTGCCGCGCAGAAACAGCATGTGGATTCAAGGCGCTGTGTCATAGTGCGCGTGGACAAGATAAGGTTTGTGCACCTGGTGGGTGGGGCCGTCCTCGCCCAGGCCGATGGAGTCGTGCGTCATGACGTAGATGACGCCCGCCTCTGACAGCGCCGACATGCGAATGGCGCCACGCATGTAATCTGTGAAGATGAAGAAGGTCGCGCAGTACGGGATCAGGCCGCTCTGCACGCAGACACGGCACCGTCGTCATGCTGTATCCAGCATCTCGTGCAAGGCAACATCTGCGAGTCGCATCCCAGATCCGATGCCAGACCAGATTGTGTGTGCAGGTGTACTGGTGGTGCAGCCGAACAAGGACTGCCCACTTCTGAGCGGCGGCCAAACCGGGATGTGCAGGAGGCTGCGTTGCTGGGGCACGTCTTTGACGCTGTGCTCACCTTGTGGAGCGCGAGGCCGTTGCCGATGGCGCCCATGGCATGCTCGCGCACACCGAAGCGCATATTGCGCTCAGCGTAGCCGCCAATGCCCGACGCTGGGTTCTGGAAGTCGCCTGTGCCCTGCAGTTCGGGCGGTGTGTCTGGGTCAGAACGGCGTTAACGTCCTGGTGCCAAGTATTTGTTCACCTGATTTGGCATACTTCTCTCACAAGAAGCGGGAGAAAAGTACATGACTCACAAAGGGATATGCAATGAACCATCCTGGCAGCTTCTGTCTGTTGAATCAGTGCAACTATTGCAGGAAGGTGCACCTTCATGATCGTCAGGTTGGAGGGCGCCAGGTCAGCGGAGCCGCCGATGAGGCCGGGCAGCGTCGGCTGCAGCACGTTCAGCATCGTCTGCGAGTGCGCGCGGGTCGCCAGTGCCTGCTCACACAAGAGGGATCCAGGACTCAGTCGTCTGAGCAGCCGTCCCGGCCCTTATGGAGCTGCGCACTGCCGCGGCGGCGTGGCACAAAACAGTCGTGCTGTTTCAAACGGGTCAATGTGAGCTGCGAGCTGCAGCTAACTCCAGAGCTGTCTGCCTGGGCCCGGCCCTGTGGCCAGGACAACGCAGCGGCGCGCGCGTTGCCATTTAGCTCTCATACACACACCTTGTCCTCAGGCGTGTAGGTGGGCAGCGTGACGTCCCAGTCCGCGGGCAGGTCGTTGGTCAGCAGCTGCTTGAACTCGGCGGCCTCCTCCGGGTACTTGCTCTCGTAGTCCGCCAGCGACGACTCCCACTCCTTCTCCAGCTTGGCACCCTGTTTCGGCGCAGCACAGGAATCGTGAGCAGCTGCAGCTGGGATGTGCCTCTTGGATCCAAGATGGAGGATTATGCGTTGTGTGGGCCAACAGCGACGACTCCCACTCCTTCTTGACCTTAACACACTGTGCAGCAAAGCTGCTAGGGTTGAAGAACAGGGCAAACTCTTCTCATATTCCACTAGTGACACAGCCTGCCGCGACTCTACCTTGATGGCCTGTTGCCAGGGACGCAGCGCTGGACCGTGAGCAGGTGCACTGTGGGACATGACTGTTAGGCTGCCATGTGGATATCAGGTAGCACTGTATGGCATTGTCTGCAGGCGCCTCCCGCTCATTATTTAGCTGAGTGCTGGGTCCAGCCTGTTTGTGACAACATTAAGGGGCTGCCGAGCATCGGGCACCAGAGGGCGCCCGCACCTTCTCCAAGTGTACCGGTATGCGCCTGCCCCCAGTCCAAGTGCACCGGCATGCAGGGGCCAATGCATTGCGTCGGCAGAACCGATGCAATTGGCATCACGCCTGCGGCTGTGAGTAGGGGTGAGTGAGGGGTGGTGAGAGCACGGCACCTGAAGGGGCTGCACATGCCGGCTGCAGAGGTTTCCCGCAGCTGCTTTGTGCTCCAGAACTCTCTGTTCGCATTGCAAGCACCTGGTCCTCTGCACAGTCTGAGAGGAGGTATCCTGCACAGAGCACATTCAGCGCACCTCCTCGACGCGGCTCATCGTCTCCTTGACGGAGTCGGGCAGCTCGAAGGGCGGGTACTTCCAGCCCAGGTTGTTGCGCGTCTCCTCCGTCTCCGGATCGCCGAGCGCGGCGCCGTGCACGTCATGCGTGCCCGCCTTGTTGGGCGAGCCGTAGCCGATCAGCGTCGTCACCTGCCATGTGTGAACAGAAACAACTATGAAGCACGCATGAAAATTGACGTGGCGAGTTGCACACAGAGGCGCCTGTGGTGGCCAACAAAAGTGAAGCTGTGCATGGGTGGCGGCTGCCTGGCTGGCGCAGGCATGGAGCCTCCAACTTGTTTGAGCGACCATCATCAGACGATTGTGCCAGACGATGACAGCAGAGCAGCACCTTGATGAGCGTCGGCTTGTCAGTGACAGACTTGGCCTTAGCGATGGCGTCACGGAGCCCGTCAATGTCGGTGTTGCCGTCCTGCGCAGTGTTGATCATGTGTCAGGGATGCTGCAGCACAAGCGGCCCAAGGCAAGCACAGCAGGATCCAACAGGTAGGACAGCTTCTGATGCAAAACATGAGGACAGCAGCCAAGATGCGGCAATTGACAGCCTGGCGCATTTGAGATTTTGGTTTGAGGGTGCCTACCTTGACGTGCAGCACATGCCAGCCGAGGGCCACGTAGCGGGCGCTGACATCCTCAGTGAAGGAGATCTCCGTGTTGCCGTCGATGGAGATCTGGTTGTCATCGTAGAATGCGATGAGCTTGCCCAGGCCCCAGTGACCGGCCAGGGACGCTGCCTCGTTGGAGATGCCCTCCATGTTGCAGCTGCACGCATGTCGAGGACGGAATCAGACATGCAGATCTGTCGCCAGTGCCTGCAGCTGAAGGGGGAAGTCATGCTGCAGCGATTGAGAGCTGCCAATGCCAGCTGCACATCCAGGGGTTGCACAAGAACTTCCGGGCAGCGTTGCGCACCCGTCGCCCATGATGCAGTAGGTGTAGTGGTCGACGATCTTGGCGTCGTCCTTGTTGAAGCGCGCCGCCAGGTGCGCCTCCGCCGCCGCCAGGCCCACGGCGTTGCCGACACCCTGACCCAGAGGGCCTGTGAGATAAGCACATTGCAAAACGTAATCAGACAGTGCCTGGTGGGCAGGGAGAGGTGCAGAGAGTGCAGGTCGTGGCATAGCTGGACTGTTGGTGAATGGAACGGCAGCGCAGGCGGTGTGCGTACCGGTGGTGACCTCAACACCCGGGGTCAGGAAGTTCTCGGGGTGACCCGGGGTCTTGCTCTCCCACTGGCGGAACTGCTTCAGGTCGTCGACCTGCAGGGACATTGCGACAGGGGTCAGCCCCGGCCTGCTTCAATTATTGAGAGCCGCCGTCAGCAGAGCAACATCATGGCAGGCGTTTTGGCGGTGCGGCAGTCAGCAAACGTAAGTTGTTGGCATGTTCACCATCCAAAGATCATGATGTGCTTCATGCATGTGTATGCAATGGGCGCAGCGCACCCCAACGGAGTCGAAGCCCGCGAGGTACAGCAGCGAGTACTGCAGCATGGAGCCGTGGCCGGCGGACAGCACGAAGCGGTCGCGGTTGAACCAGTACGGGTTCTTCGGGTTCAGCTTCATGGTCTCCTTCCACAGCACGTACGCCATCGGGGCGCAGCTGCAGGCCGGGCACAGCTGCACGTCAGTTGTGCTGCGCAGCGCTAGTGGTTGTCTTGCGGCGCATGCGTGCATGCATGTGTCATGCATGGCATGACTTTGCCGACGCTGCTGTCGGCGTGGATCGAAGTCCACAGTATGAAATGCAATGCGATGCGAGCATGCACAGCGGCCGTCTTGCTTTCAGCAGGCACTGGTGCATGGCAGCCAGCAACCCTACCAGATCCCTTGGTGCAGTGGGCTCTCAGGGTCAACGGAGAGGGATGCACTGTTGCAGAAGCGCCGCAAAGGACGCACCCCATGGGCAGGCCGGGGTGGCCCGACTTGGCAGCGTTGACGCCATCAATCGACAGAAATCGGATAGCGTTCACAGCGTCGTTGACGCCCTCCTCGCCAAGCTTCTTGATCGGCGGGATGGTGATACCACTGGCCGTGGTCACCATGCGCTGAGCCAGCTTGGCGGGAGCGCATGTCCGGCGCGACTGCAGCGTCGTGCCCATAAGGCTGTGCTTGGAGCACAGCGGCTGCTGCTGGGCGGCCTGCGCCGCCTTGAGACCGCCGATCGACGCCTGCATGGTGAGCGCCATTGTGAATCGGCTGAAGGTGCCAGATCAGCGGTGGAAAACACGCAGAAGGATCCTGCGAGGAGAGGAGCACTTCCCGTGTCGATGCTTCTAGCTTTGTGGCTGAGTCTAATGCGGGACTACCAACGCAAAGCTGCTATCGCTTCGTTACGAGCTTCCAGGGTTTACCAGCAATGTCCCAGCGGGAATTATTCGTAAACCGCCCTCGGCGGTGAAGTGGCTGACTGCACCTTTGCTGGTTTCTCTCGCCTCTCAGTGCCTCGTTTGGTCCTTGCTGGGTGCTTTCCTCGGGACTGCAGTGAAATCCAACAAGGCCAGTACATATATCCAGCCGTACATGGCAGGTCAATCCTGTGCTTCACTCCTTACGGGCCACTTGCCGCGGACGTTTGTGACAAGTCGAAGTCCGTTATCGAGATTGACATCCAGTTGATCAGCCCACTGCGGATCTGAGCTGGCACTTGCAGAATCTGAGTTCATTGCCGGCGGCAGCCGCGCATCAGGGCCCCCGTTGCCATGGCGCCCGCAAAGGCCGAGCGCCACTTCGAATTCTTCGGACCGCGTCTGGGACCGCTGGCCATCATGATCGGGCTGCCGGTCGTGTGCTACAGCCTGGTGTGGACCTGCAACGCCAATGGCTGCCTAGCGCTGCGGCCGTCGCTGCACCTCCCCGGCTGGCCGGCCGGCACGCGGTGGTTCACGTGGGAGGCAACATGGGTGTACCTCGGCTGGCTGGCCTTTCAGGCCGGCCTGCACCTGCTGCTGCCGGGGCAGCGGCAGCCAGGCACCGAGCTGCGGGACGGCTCCCGCCTGACCTATAAACTCAACGGTGGGAGACTTGCGCCAGCTCCATGCAGTCAGCCCAGGGTCGCGACATGGTCGCCTGTCAGCTGCGGACCTCGGTTGTGATGCTTTCTGATTGGTCGGCACCCCTCATGCTGATGCCAGCCTGAACAGGTAAACACGAAGCCTGTGATGTGCCGACGTGATGGTGCTGCCGTGCAGGCCTGCAGAGCTTGGTCGTGACGCTGGCGTGCGCGGCAGTGCTGGGCGCGACCACGGACAAGCTGGCGTGGGCGCACGCCAACTTTGTGCCGCTCCTCACGGCGTCGACGGCCTTCAGCTTTGCGATGTCGGTGGCGCTGTACGCATCGTCCTTCGCTGGCGGCAAGATGCTTGCCGCCAGCAGCGGCCAAGCGGGCGGCGGGGACAGCCACCCCATCTACGAGTTCTTCATGGGCCGGGAGCTGAACCCGCGGATCGGCTCCTTTGACCTGAAGGAGTTTTGCGAGCTGTACCCGGGCCTCGTAGGCGAGCCGCTTGCAGCTTGCACTGCATTGCCTCATCATGTCTTTCCAGCGCTGGTGCCTCAGACTGCAGCAGGCGCTGCGTCGCAGTATACGTCGTCCTGCACCTTGATTCTGCTGCCGTCCGCGCCCACCCGCTGCGCTGACCTCACCGCTGCCGTTTACCGCCGCAGGCTGGGCGGTGCTCGACCTGGCCATGCTGCAGGCGCAGCACCTGGCCACCGGCAGCGTCAGCGCCTCCACAGCGCTGGTGGTGGCCTTCCAGTTGCTGTACGTCGCCGATGCGCTGTGGTTCGAGGCCGCGATCCTGACCACCATGGACATCACCTCGGATGGCTTCGGCTTCATGCTGGTGTTCGGTGACCTGACCTGGGTGCCCTTCACATACACGCTGCAGGCGCGGTACCTGGCGGACCACCCGCAGGTGAGGGTCCGGGGTCTAAGGCGGCACCCGCTTTGCATGTGCCTCACGCGCCGCCGCACCTACGGCGTGTTCGAAGTTGTTGGACAGCATTGGGAGCGATTGCATGCAAGGCCGACTTGCGCCTTGGTGTCATCTCTGGCACGAATCTGCCATGGCAGCCCAGCATGTCTGCTTGCAGCAGCGCGTGTCCGCGGGGCAGTCCGGCGGCTGCCTCGTGCAGTGATGCTCCTGCAGCCGAATGGATGGGGCAGAAGCCCATGGCTTCGAAATTGCACCTCTGATTCCATTGCCCCTTGGCGGCCGCCGCACAGGCGCTGTCCTGGGTCGCCGTCGCCGGCATCCTGCTGCTCAAGGCGGCCGGCTACCTGACCTTCCGCAGCAGCAACTCGCAGAAGGATCTATTCCGGCGGGACCCGGAGCATCCGCGGGTGCGGGGACTGAAGACCATCAAGACGGCGAGGGGGCGCCGCCTGCTGGCGTCCGGCTGGTGGGGCGTCGCGCGGCACATCAACTACTTTGGGGACTGGCTCATGGCGTGAGCACCCTGCACCCCTCCTGCACCCAGGGGCGAGATGCTGTCCCCCATGTATCGGCATTGATATAGCGGAAACTTGGCGTGGCCTTGCCCTGCGCTTGCCCGGTCAGGTGAAGGTGTCAGATGCGCAACTGCGTGTCTAACTGCTTGCAGGTGGGCCTGGTGCCTGCCGTGCGGCTTCCAGAGCGTCATCCCCTACTTCTACGTCATCTACTTCGGCGTGCTGCTAGGTGAGTCAGAAAATTGTTCGCCCAGTCTTTGCAACTGCTCAATGGCGGCACCGCCACACCGTCAAGCATGCCTGCGAATGCACGACACAGAGGAATATCCATGTGATGCACGAGCGGATGCGCCTTTCATACAGCAACTCATACTCGATGTGCGCCGCGCAGTGCACCGAGACCTGCGGGACGGGCACGCCTGCCAGCTCAAATATGGCAAGGACTGGGACAGGTACACGGCGCTGGTCAAGTACCGCATCGTGCCGCTGATATATTGAGGGCGCTTTCGGTGTCAAGGTGTGGGAGAGTGAGTGGAGGAGGCCTGTGTGTAACGCGTAGTTGTGTGTCCCAGTTAGAACGTGCGTAGATAGCGAGTGGTTCTGAGAACTGTGTCAGTGAGAGAACCGCGAGTCGCAGCGCGTGCAGATCTGCTCGCGGCTGCTGCGGCATCGGTGAAACACGATTGAACTGCCAACGAAATCTTGCCCACCATACAGGTCCTCTCGTGCACACCCTCAAGAACATAATTGAAATTGCTACATTGTCTCTGCTGTCAACTTTTTGACGTCGCTCATACTGGTTTAGACAAAGGTCTGTAGATACTCTTATCTTATACAGGCACCAACTCTCCCAACACCAATCACGCCGCCCGACTTGCAGACAAGTGCGGCCCCCTAGGCATTGCGCGTAATGATGTCCTCCACCAGCTGATCGGACAGCGCGCCCGCCTTCTGGAAGTGCCGCATGTGCAGGATCGGCTCGCAACCCGCCTGCAGGACACCATGCAGTGCATGAGCACAAGTCGATGACGTCAAGCCACATCGTGACCATGTGCAAAGTCGGATAAGTCTTGCAGACGGCTCCCTGCTAGGTATGTACAGCCACTCGCAGGCAAGCAAAGCCCCGTGACGACAGGTTGCTGGAGCTTCAAATTTGCTGCCCAGGAGGAAAGATACATCAGTATCGTGAATCAAGGTCTCACCTGGGCCATGGTGCGGCCGCCGACGCTCGCCTTGCAGATTGAGAAGCTGCTGTCCGGTAAGGATGAAACTGGATCAGAATTCATGAATCAGAACCTCACCTGGGCCATGGTGCGGCCGCCGACGGTCTCCTTGTAGGCGCGCGGCTGGAAGGGTGCCAGCAGCGCCTCCCCGGCGGGGGAGCCCACCTTGTCGCACACGCCGCGCAGCGCCGCCAGGCTGTTCATCTTCATGTAGGGGCACGACGCGCAGCCCCCCTCCGCAGAGCAGCCCTCGCCTGCGTGGAGCAATGGCAGATCCTGACACTAACCGCACAGCACGACACTTCGTTAGAACCAGGCACCTTGCAGAGCTCTGTTTGCATGACAACGCTTGCAGAGCTCTGTTTGCATGACAACGCAGCTTGCAAGCCAAGCTCGCGGCTTAGAACACCACACTTATAAGAATAGAGTACCTCAGGCAGTAAGTGCATGCTTCCAAGCACGTCAAAACACAGCGAGAAGATGACACAAAATTTATACAGTGATAGACTTACCCTTGGCGGCGCCGGGGACCACGGACAGGCCGCCCGGCAGCGTCGGCGCGGCGCCGTCGCCGTCGGACTGGCCAGACGTAGTGATGGCGTCACCCGACACAGGGAACACGACCTCGACGGTCACATCGCGACGCCCCGAGGCGCCGATCAGCGCCTGCACCTTGCGCACGATGGAGGTGATCATGCCTGACTCCGTACCCAGCACGAACTGCAGCCTGCGGCCAGAAACACGTGAAATGTCAAGGGTTTAGGGTGAGACATACTCGCAATTGTTTGGCCACTTGTCCTCGCGAGGCTTCCTAATGCCTGCTGAGCGCATCAAGTGTCGTTTGCAGCCATGTTCGGATCGAAATCAGATCATACTTGCAAGCCGACACGACAGAGCACATTGCATTTACTGCCTCACTGCAGGGGTTGTTACGCTGCGCTGGTGACAGAAACAGCAACGACAGGCCTGTCTGTGGCAGCGTAGCGCACTTGTCGCCGAAGGGCTGCTCCAGGGCGGCGGACAGCTTGGCGGCGATGAAGTCCAGGATGTTCTGCGTCGAGCCGACAACGCCCATGCCGCGCTCCCGCCGCGCCGCCATGGCCAGCTCGAACATCTCGCCCGGCACCTGCAGACGCGGCGCGGCAAATGAGCGATGCTGTGATGCTCAGGTCTGTGGCTCAGCCTTGGCTTCTGCTGCCGGCAATTTCAAAAGTGAATATCGAGAAACAAATCGATAGCCCATGCGCACACTGCAAAGGGGATGGCGTGACACCGGCAGCCTCTGCCTGCAAGTGGTGAGACTTGCCATCGACGGTCAGTCAAGCGGTGAAGGTTGCGATCGACGGTCACTTACCTCGAAGTGGGCAGTCAGGTAGGCGTCAGAATAGGCGGCGGCAACGAGGTCGGTGACGCGGCCTCCGAAGATGTGGTGCACGATGCAGGTGCCTTCCTGGAAGTAATGCAGCCGCGGCAGCAGCGCGCGCACCGAAGCCTGGGTGTGCGCTGCAGGAAATAGGGGCACTGCAATGGTCAGAAATAGGGGCACTGCAATGGTCAGAAACGCACCGGCTTGTCCTGGTGTGCGACACTGTTGAAGGGCACAGTTTATCCGCTGTGACACAGATGAGCAAGGGCGGCAATCCTGTCAAGGGTGACAATTTTGAAAAGAGTTAAAAGTTCATCAATGGGGCAGCACAGGCGCAGGCGCACCGGGGTGGATGGCGCGGATGTCCTCATCGGGCAGCTGGGCCAGGGAGGTGAACAGCGACGCCAGGTTCTGCCCCATGTACGTGTCCGGCCCATACCACACCGACACATCCGGCACCTGCACAAGCAGCAGAATCAGTCTGTCAATTGACGGGAGTAGCTGGTGACCGAAACAAGCTGCTCCCGCACCACAGTCGAAACGCCACCACCCTCATTGCTGGATGCGACTCGGGACGACACAGCGCAGCAAACGACAGAGGTGGTGACCTGGATGTGGGACAGGAGGGCGCAGCGCACCTGGGCAAAGGCCTGCAGCACGGTCTGCACGACATTGGAGGAGGTGCAGGTGATGGTGGGCACCGCCTGGTGCGCGTGCGCCTTGGTCCGCAGCGACGTGTTGATGTACACCTGCAGGAGCAGCGTCAACAGCCTGGTCCCGGAGGCTTTCGCCATCTCCAACACATGCAGCGCCTTGACACGTCAGCAGTGATCCTAGTGATCCAAGCTCGGAGGCGGAAGTCCTCAGTGACATCAGCAGCCTCAGCTGGATTACGCATCGAAGGGTAGCATCACCAACAGGAGCAGTCTCCACGCACCACGTGCAGGGAGCGAGGCGTCGCCTGTGCCTGCGACAGGTACGTCTCGTAGGGCTTCGCCTCCGCCGCCTCCGCCAGCGAGCAGCCAATGTCCTCCGCCGCCATGCGGTACACCTGTTGCACATCAAGCCCCCCTCAGCACAAGGGACTTGCAAACAGTGACTCGGACTGAGTCTGTGCAGACCCTCAACTGCACAGTCAAGACCACTGTCAGATGAAAGCAACCAGGATGGGGGTGTGAACATCTCGAGTGGGGAGTGCTGAGGTTGGCAGAAGCCGCTGCTGACGCTCAGGAACTCAAATTCTCAAAAAGATTAATGCTGAGGAGACGCACCGCCACGTCGCGGTGGCCGGCCTCGTCCAGGATGGCGCGTACATTCTCGGACATGAAATCCACGCCCAGCACGGTCACCGCCATGCAGCCGGCCTCCGCCATCGCGATCGCGCGGTCCGCCATGACCAGCGAGTCGGAGATGTGGATGTGCGGCCAGCGCTCCGCCGCCGACGACAGCACGCCCTGCACCTGTGGGTGGCGGCAGAGGCAGGCACGCGTCGAAACCACGTGTGACTTACGCACTCCTCAGGCCCCAGGGCTCTTCGTTCTGAACAGATTGCGCAAGCAACAGCACAGTCAATGGTCGCCATGCAGGATGGTTCTTCTTTCAGCGTTTTGCACGGCCCATACCTGGGGGTCCATGTAGAAGTGGGCAACGATGCCGATCTTCTTGGAGGACAGCACCTCCACCAGGCCATCCACCTGCGCAGCGTCTGGCTGCAGGTACTGCGCCTGCGCCCGCGCAAAGTCGCCCTGCAGGCACACCCCGGAGCACCGTCAGCACGCTGGTGTGCAGGAGTGCAGGTGCAAGGGAGGCCAGTCTTCTGTTGCGGCCACTTACTCGTGAGTGCAAGGTGGAGTCCAGATGCAGGGCTGCTCACACAGGAGAGCAGAGAGCAGGCTTCTGGCACCGTGTTTCCCTTGCGGCAGAAATATCGCCCAGGGCGCGCACCTGGGCGCTGAAGCCGTCGGCGTCGATGAGCAGCGATGGGAAGGTGGGCAAGTCCGAGGTGAGCATGCGCGTGCGCCGCCGCACCGCCTCCAGCATGTTGGCGAACCCGTTGGCACGCGACGGCGTCAGCACCGACGGGCCCAGCCCCTACACACACGCAATGCAGACATTCAGCTGAGGACCACTTGAGACTCTGGTGCCAGGACCCCCGACGGGTGTGGCTGCACCCGCCAGGGAGATCATCTCGTTGTGGGGGTGCTGCATTGCGCATCCCGCCTGTGCGCCCTCGCTCAGCCTCCCAGCATCTTGCAGTCTGAAGATGAGCAGCCGCCAACGACCTCAAACTGCAAGCAAGGCTGTGACTGCTGCTGCACAGGCTTGACAGCAGCCGGTTTGTCACCCAAAAATAGGTCACCCACCAGGCCGGCCAGGGCGGCGGGCTCCACGGCGAGCACCTCCTGCGGCGTGAGGCCCGACAGCGAGTGCACCAGGATGGCGGCCAGGCCGCGCGTCAGCACCGAGTCGCTGTCGCCCGCCAGCTGCACGCGGCCGTCGGCGTCCAGGCGCGCATCGATCCAGGCCTGCACCCAGTTGGCAAGCGAGCCTTCAGGAACGAGACAAGTAGCACGCTAATTTGCAGTATGCAGTGCAGGCTGATGTCCAAGCCCACAGCACCTTAGGGCCAGCTGATGGCCAGGGGGCACCAGCGATGCTGACACTTTCTCAATCCGATGACTTGTTGCACCCCACCTGCGCAGTGCAGCCCATCACACGGTTGGCGTCCGTCTTGGCCTCCGCGGGCAGCGGCTTGAGCTGCTCGGCGTACTCCAGCAGCAGCTTGAGGCGCTCCTGCGTCTCCGGGATCACGGCAAACTCTGCAACGGCTGCGTCCAGCCGCGGGCTGGGCGTCTGCGCCTCCACCTGCGGCCGCTCAGCGACCTGCCGCAACGCCATGTGGGTGCGGTAAGTGCCGGCAACCCCCCAATGAGCTCAGTCATTTTTTAGGTGTGAAGTGCCGGCAGCGCAAGGTGCATGACGGCCATCCGTGTGTGGGCTCCCAGCTTGGGGTGCTTTAGCAAGGCGTGTGAGCCTGCACTGCATTAACACATCCACGCATAGTCCTCACCTGTGGGCCAGCAGAGGCCAGTACGGGCCTGGCGGGGGCGCCGCGGCGGACGGTGCGGGCCTGCGCCGAGCTGTGGCGCGGCATGGCCGGCCGCGCCGCGATCATCGCCAGCTTGAGTGAGTGCGGCATGGCGGCGGCCCCAGGCGCGTGCCGCGTGGCGAGCAGCGAGTTCATTTCTGATAGGTGAAAGCTTCGACTCCTTTCTTGCTGAATCTGAGACTTGCTGGTGAGCTGACTGACTGACTACTGTAAACCAAAGCACTCGCGCGCTCGCTCTCCCGCTCTCAACTGGTGGGCGAAGGTTTCAGGCGCGGATGCTCAATTGCTGCTGCGGGTACTTCTTGTTCCTGCATGCAACACAGTCGCTGTCGTCACATCGTGGGATAAGGCAGCCTGATTGGAGCAAACATGCATCCACAGGTCGGGAGGTGCCGCGCAGTAGGAGCAGCCGCGCGATGGTGCACTCACCACTGCCACAGCTTGGGTGCCACTGTCATCGCCTGAAAGACTCCGTGGTGCTATTTATGGGAAGAGGCCTGGTTGCCACTGACGCGGGTGCGCAGCGAATGTCCGGCGAGCAGAAGTTGCAATGAAAGCTCTGACCACGGCACGGGATGTAGCAAATGACTGTTGTCGTAGTTACGCGCAGGACTGGGCGTGTGTCAGGTGAACGTGCTGTGAAGTGTCGACGCACGCATTGACCAGCACCTCTCGTCAGCGGAGGGGACTAGGCAGTGGTGCAGTCGAGGGAACGTCCCAGGTCAAAAACCCTAGGACAGGGGGCATGCAACAGTCCCCCGTTCTCAGAAAGTTGCACAGGGACTGCGCGGAGACGCGCACTTCAGGGGCGCCAAGCCGTCAGGAACGTCTTGAAGTGTCATCCTCGAGCAACCTGCCCTCGACCTGGCCTTGCGAGAGGGGCCAGCATGTCGAAGGGTGGCCGAAGCGGCCGGATCAGCGCAGCGCTGGCCCTGCTGCTGCTGTTTGCCTCGATAGCAGCGCCAGCACGCAGCCAGGACAGCGCCACATCGGCAGACGAGGACGAATACGCTGATGAAGAAAAGGCCTTTCTCATTGTGCGCAAGTCCACGCTGCAGCCAGAAGTAGTCGTCGGCAGCAATCTGACAGTGGTGATCGACATCCACAATGCCGGCTCGAGGTGAGCACAGCACTGCGCTTCACAGGCGTGACGCAGCCGATCCCGACACTCAGCAAATGGTGCTGGCGGGCAGGCAGCAGACGTGCGTCGCTCGATTGACACTGTGCGCATATTTGCACTGCGCTGGCGGTGCATGGCCCACTTTCGAGGCTCATTCGTGGTGTCACCTCCCACCGTGCCACACCAGGCAAATCATGCGCAGCACTTTGATCAGAGGCCGTCCCGCAAATCAACACAGCCTCCATTGCCATTTACGTGCTGCGGCCTACATAACAATGCATCAACATGCTGCTGCCTGCAGCTCGGCATACAGCGTGGACCTGCAGGACATTCTGCCGCCGGCGGGCTCGTTCGCGCTGCTCAGCGGCGCGCCCAGCGCCATGTTTGACAGGATCGCGGTCGGCGGCACGGAGCGGCACTCATACTCAGTGACGCCCAAGGTACGAGCTGACTGGATTTACCTCTGCAGGCTGCAATCTGTCTTCATACTCTGCCCATAGCACGGGAAGCTTGCCAGAGATAGCCATGTGCTATACGTCTCATGTGTGGAGTTGCCAGAAGTCGCTTATCCTGGCTGTGCTGCTCGCAGGTTGCTGGCGTCCACAAGAGCGTGCCCGCGACTGTCACGTACAAGCCAGACTCGCCGTCCAGCACAGAGCAGCAGGTGGGCTGAGGAACGGGCTTGGAGAGACACAGCGTACCGCCCAGACCGTCGGCAACAGCTGCCGAGCCAATCTGATCAAGCATTGGAACCTGACATGTGTCTGGCAGCCATTTCTGACGTATATCGTGGCTGTGTGTGGCAGGTGGTGTACTCGACAGACTGCAGCTTCACGGTGCTGTCGCTTACCCAGAACTACACCCGCTTCTTCCTGAAGCTGGTGCGCCGCCACCTCTATAAGCCCATGTCCAAGGCCTGCACGCATGTGTACACAGCTGTGGGTGGCGCAGCCAGGCCACCAGGCCGGTGGCAGGGGTCTGTTGGAAGTAGAAGCACCAGCAGCGGTCCAAATCTCAGCGCACAAACCCCTTCCTGTCTTCGGCATCTCTCTGACTTACCTAAAGCTGTGCGTCCGCCGACCTGGAACTGGCCCTTGGTGCGACCGCAGGGCCGGTTCATGACGCTGGGCCTGTTCACGTCGGTGGGCCACTGGGCGCGCTTTGCGGCGCTGGCGGGCTCCGTGGCCGCGGTGGCGGTTGCCTCCTGGGCATACACCACCGCGACGGAGGGCAAGAAGCGGCGGCGTTACCAGCGCGCCCTGGAGGACGTTGCCAAGATGAAGTGATCGGGCCACAGTGGTCACGACGTTCCGTGTTTTGGCGCGGCTGGCGTGAGAGTGGCGATGGGCTGCGGCAGCGCCCAGGCGCAGCGGCGGGCCGCGGTGGCGCCCGGACTTCTAGGAAGCTCGGCGGAGGTTGCTATCTGGGCTGTCGAGCAAGGGCAATGCGCCGGCCGCTGGGTTTGGCGTGCAGCGGTGGAGGGCATGGTGTACGGTGTGCTGCACAGGGCTGCCCTTCCATTGACAGCCGGAACGGCGCAACTAGCACGGCGTGCTCAACAAGCTGCGGTCTCTAGTTGCAGCTTGACGCCGCCTGATGCCGAGCCGTGCTCTCATGTTTGCCGCGATCTTTGGATGTCGTTGGCAGCAGCGCAACGGTTTTGGGACTGTGCCGCTGATGACACTTTTTCAGATGCTTTTGGGCACTCAAATAAGGAACATAAGTTGTCTCATATCTTCAATCGAGGTAAACCTGACCAGGAAATCTAGCAATCCAGATGCGGTGTCGCATCTGGCGTCAATCTGTCCCATGCCGTGGGATTGGCTGCGACCGTTGCCTCTGCGGCCATCTGCAGTTGCGGAGGCGGCGTGCACACTGATCCACTGCGGCTCTTGCGCTAAAGGGGTGCACACACAAAGAGATTTACCAATTGCAGTGCCATCACACGTCGTATCAATTGAAGCACACCGCTGCACATCCTGCAGCTGTGTCTCCAGTCACAAACACACATTAGACCTCATCACAGGTCATCAGCCCGGATGCGCACCATGCCGACCGCCGTAAGCGCAGCCATCAGCTGCCACTCCATGTCCTGCTTCCTCTCCATGAGCTGCTTGTTGACGGCGACCTGCTCTTCCGCATCCGAGCGGCTGCGGCGGGCCCGCGCTGCAGCTGCCGCTGCATCCATGGCGGCGCTCGCCGCCTGCTCCGACAGCTGCCGCTGCTTCTGCACTGTGTCGGCCAGCTCCTCCTGCATGACATACTAGTATAGAGTGAAACTTGGAGGCCCAAGCATTTGAGGAATATGCTGTCGGCCACCTCCAAACCCTGCTGGCCTGCTGCAACTTTTGTGCCGCCGCATTAGCCATGCTAGCCCACCTGGGCAGCTTCGCACTGCTGCTTCATCTCTGCCAGCCTCATGTCGCATGCCCGGAGCTGCGCCGTCAGCTCTATAATGCGTTCCCGATCCTGATCCCTGTCCCTGTGCCACGCCTGGACCTCCAGATGTTGCCTGCATTGCGCAGGAAAGCAATAGCGTTACGCCACGCTGTTCGCTCCTGACCACCACTCACTGCCTGCACCATCTGACAAAAAGCCGCCAACTCATTCCTGGGTACCTGGCGAGATTCTGGGGAGCTCATGTCTGGCACCTAGCAAGATGCTGAAGTGCAGCCCCATTCGAGGTCAGTGCACCTGGCTATGTCCTCCCTGACGACCTCCACTTGGTGCTGAGCGTCCGCTTCCCGCCGCAGCGCCGCTTGCATCGCCTCCTGAGCCTCCGCCGCCGCCGCCTGCGCCGCCGCCATCTGCGCGGCGTGCTGGCTGCGTGCCTCACGTAGCGCCGCCTCTGCGTCCGCAGCGCGCCGCAGTGCATCCCCCACTCGATGCTCCACATCATCCCTCACCTGTACGGCCAACAGAACGCGGATATGTCGGGGACAAGCTGGAGCATATTTCGTTACCTCCACCTGCGGGCGTTTGTGAACTTGCATCTGCAAAGACACGCACATCATGCCACCACCCAAAGGCACACATGCCTGGGTGAGCCAGGGGTCTCGGCCCTCCAGCGCCGCCACACGGAGCTGATCAGCCTCGGCGCTGGCCGCGGCCGCACGCGCTTCTGCCGATTTCGCTCTCAGCAGGAACAGCAGGTTGTCCGCTGTGACGCTCGCCACCGCATCCTGCAGCATGTGAGTTGCATTGTGTTGCATTCGTGCTCTTTGCATCAACTTGCAGGCGGCAGCAGCCATCCCCTTGTTGCTGGCAGAAGCACTCTACCTGATGCCGCTGCACTGCTGCCTGCGCGGATTCTACAGCCGCCCGGTACTCCGCAGCGGATGCCTGTGCCTCCTGCGAGGTGCAGGCAAATGGCACGAGAATCGATGTCAAGCCTGTCAAGTTCTTTCAACGCAATGGTCCAGCGCCGATTCCTTGCCCAGATCAGAAGTTGTCACACCTGGTGCAGGGCCGCAGTCTGGCGTGCGGTGTCCCTGGCCCGGTGCAATTCTCCAACGGCATTGGCCAGTGAGGTGGTGGCACCTTCCCTCTCTGTACGTGTCGCGGTGAGCTCATGTTTGAGCGCCTCAATCTCTGCAGCAAGCTGCCTCTGTGCTGCCTCAGACTCATCAACCTGCGCGAGCTTTATAGTGTCTGTCATCTCACTTCATTGGGTACCAACGCCGTTAGGGTCTCTTCCATACTGTCAATCAGAGATGCTGTCACGAAGTACCTGTCGACGCAGCGCCGGCACTGGGGCACCACATGATACACCGCCAGCATCAGCGCGCAACGACTGCATGAGCGCCACTGCATCCTGCGAGTGCAGACCGTCCGGCTCATAATGGAATATACAGTCGAGATTTAACGCGTGATATCAGCTGCAATGACAGCGTGGGCTCTTGGGACCTCGCCTGTTGCTCAGCGGCCTGCGCGCGCCGGCATTCATCCTGGTCATATGTTGCGTAGGCGATCGCGGTCTGCTGATCATGCGCAGACGTCGCAGCCGGCTCTAGCCTCCGCTTGAGCACCTCGATGTGACCTCTGCTCGCCTCGAGGTCCCCCAGCAGCTTGGTGTGCTGCCGCACTTTCGTAAGGCTCTTCCCAGTCTGCGGCCATGAGACGCGCATCTGAGGCATCACAACTGCACAAATGCAGCTTTGCATCCATGCGACATCAACTCAGTGTACATTGCTACCTGCGCCTCTGCTGCAAACTCGCGAGCCAGGTCCAACACTGCTGCCAATGCCTGCAGCTCGTCACCAGCTTTTTCCGGCTCTTTGCTGCGCCTCCGGCCCGGCTGAAACTGGGACGACCTTCTCATTGTAACTTGTCAGCTGAAGGACCCTTGGGCGCAATGTGCGCAGTGCACTAGTAGTCAAGGGTGTGGACAACCTCGCTCAGTAGAGCAGTGTCCAACGCTGCGTTGTGCTTGCCTGAACCACCTGTCGACTCAATCACAACCTCAAGATGCCAATCCCATCTTCGTCATCACTGCCTGGCACCTACGAGGCACAGCGGTGTTGCGGACGAAATCTCTACTCGGACCGTCCAAGGGTCAGTTTGCGCGGGAGACAAGGCCTGTCGTGCAAGTTGTTCAGACGCCCCAGCACTTTACAGCCGAATTGCCAGATGTACAGCTAGGTCAGAACATGACGCTGATTAAGGAGCTAGAACCGAGAACGGATGTGCATGGTCGACAGAATGCCGCACCGGAATGCCCGCCGAGATGCATTGTAAATCAATAATGTCGCCTACCTGACACCGCCAGCAGCAGAGAGACCAAATCAGCAGCACCTGATATGTACCGTGTAATGTATCAACATGTCTTGCTGATAGCATCAATTGCTGCGTCTCATCCAGTGCTTCCCCCTTCAGGGCCTCCGCCCCCATAGTCTTCAGGGCACGCCCGCGCTGTCGGCGAAGAAGGACAGGCGGTTGAGCGCCGCGTATAGCGGGCCCAGCCCCTCGGACGGCTCCACCTTGCCGGACAGCACGTCCTCGCGTTTGACGCCCTGGCCGTAAAGCTGCTGCAGCTCCTCGTCCTTGATGACCGAGATGCCCGCCCCTGCGTAAATTTGAAATATAAACTATTTTAACTGTTTTAAATCCTGGTAACATGCACGCATAGTGATTGATCAGGTGGCTTCGGCGTTCGCTGCTGCTCTCCTGCTGTCACAGTGCACACATGCAGCACTGAAGCACATTGTCTGGGTTCAGGAGCCTTCATCCGAGCCCAGGCTGGTGCAGTCAGTCGCAAAGCAGGCCTGCAGCGCATTGCTGGTGCAGGACCCTTCCGTGAGGCAGTGCGTGTGAAAAGCAAGGACCGGAGAAGGTGCCGCTTGGAGAGAGCAGCATGCCATGATGGACAAGGTTTAGTCACGATGGACATCGACACTGCAACAAGCCACGGCCGCTCACGCACCGTTCCAGGAGGCGTCCAGCATGGCGCCCTTGGACACGGAGTAGGAGAAACGCTTCCAGGAGTTTCTAGGGTGGCGCACGTCCAGCGCTGTCTCACTGGCGTCCGCTGAGTACTTTCCCGCGCTGAAGTTTAGGTGGCTGTCGAGGCTGACCTGTTGCAAAAGCGAATGGTAGAATTTGACTCATGTACAGTCACGAAGCAGGGTACAGTGTTTGAAGGCTGTGCCGAGACCAGCTGAGTGAGGTCGCAGAAGTACATCTAGGGCACAAAAATTCTGTTGCATATGCAGACGCCTGAAGAGCAATGGCAAGGTGAAATGCCAAGCCTTGCCTGTGTCTTGAGGAACTCCTGCACCGCTTCCCCCGAGTCCAGAATGACGAGTGTGTCGACCTGCAACATGAAAGAATAGCATCACAGATGAACAGCAGCAAGTGGACCCTTTCCGCACATCCCGATGTGCGATTGGTCCAGAGGCAATCAGCCGAATCTTGGGCAGAGGTGTCGACAGTCTGACGCCGTGCAGCGCTTGCCTCGCTGTATCCGATTGTGAAGCCCAGGCCGCCGGTTGTGACGGAGAACGGCAGCGGAGCACTCCAGCCCGGCTTGTCGTTGACCTTGGCCAGCACGAATCCGGTGCCGTACGACACCTGGAGCAACAGGATCTCTCTCAGCAAGTTTGCGACATCTGACACCCTTCAGGAAGCCATGCGGCATGCGCAGGCATGTGGCATGTGCAGCCATGGGCCCGGCCAGAACGCACCGACAACCCAATGCCGGCCTTGCGCGAGAAGAGGAATGCCACCCCTGTTACAAGCAGAAGCATGAGGTGCTTAGTATACTTCAACATCATCAACGATAATCAACAAGCAGCAAACCACTGGCGGTGTCACTGGCCAGCAACATCAGGTGCCGCAGGATCCGAACTGTCGGACGGTGCCACACCTGCGGCCGCAGAAATTTCGTTGCCATTCAAAGCGAGCGTGCTGACCAGGTTGTGAGACCCCTCCTTGCCGCTTTCGCTCGAAGCTTTGGGGTGCGTCAGCTCCTCGAGAGTTACCACGGCCTTGGCGGCCTCTGCAGCAACGTCCAGCATTGTGCTTGAGCACGAGAAGCCACCCTTCACAGCGCCTGCAAAATATATTCAACTGGTCATAAACAGTCATAAATGGCCGCCCATCATGGCGCCATAACGTGGACCTGTTAGCGGGCAAAAACGCTACCGCCATGCGGTCGAGCAGAGAACCAACGGATGGGCAAGCGGTTCCTGACGCGATCAAGGCGCACGCATGATGTAAAAGCAACAGCCAGGCATGGCTGCTGCAGCCAAATGTTTCACCTGTGTGACTGTGACCCCTGCCACAAAGGCCGCAGGTGTGATTCTGATGTATGCTAACGATGCGATTGCCAGCGCCACGGATTGTCGAAGTGAGACTTCGAATGAAGCTTCAAAAACTTGAGGTAAGGTTGCAGAGGGAAGCCGATCGAGATTGGGGAGGGTTGTGGGACTTGCACCTCTTGCAAATGCGTGTTACGAGACTGGGCATGATGTGGCAGCCGGCGCGCAGCCAACCCTTCCCCCGCGGGCGGGGGGGGGGGGGGGGGGGGGGCATATAAAGCGGCTCGAAATTGCCAGATGCGCCGATGGAAGGCGATGGAAGCAGGGCAACGGAATCCTCTCTTTTGTAACCGTCAGCCAGCACAGCGGCAGAACTGCTCATTGATGCAGTGTCACACAGTGTGGCGGCGTGATGCGGTGCCGGCGGCGCAGCGCCTACCTACTGCTGGATCAACTGGGCACACTTTCACCTGGAAGGTTTCTTCAGATACCTAGACATCTGATCACAGGTTGACGATATCAAGAAATCAGCTAGACCTGAGATTCCAGCTAAAACCCGCTGAAACAAGCACGAGGCAAGCCAGGCGCTGCGGAATGGCTGAACGGCAAACGACCTCAGCAGCGATAAGCATCAGGGAGACACGCACTTCGTGAGTACCAAAGGTTTGGCATTGCTACAATCTTCAACTGCAAAGGGAGATCAAATTCGTTGTCGAGCATGTAACCCAAAGCGTGCTGGCGGCGCCTACAGACCCATCGTCCGCCGCTGAATGGCCGATCGCAGTATTTCAACAACAAAATGTTGCTCCAGACGGCACGAGCGCCCTCGTGCGGTTCACAAGCTTCAAGGAGCGACTATGGGATGGCCATGTGGGTGCCGGGCAGCGCCAGAACGTCGATGTTGCCCTGGTCCGACAGCGTCACATCGCGCAGCTGCAGCATGCCGTGATATCTCTCATCGAAAACGACCTGCAATTGTCAAGCGTCCTATATAATCAACCGTGATGAGCTTTGTTGCCGCGGTAATTGTCCTGTGCGGGAGCAAGTCTCAACACTTTCCTGGTCTGCCGTGGGCATGGCTGCACATGCACATGCAGCGGCAAGGCTGGAGAGAGTTTCATTGTGGCACAGAGAGTGATGGCATGTGACGCAGCGGACCTGGAAGAAGACCTGCACCAGAGGACAAACGCCGTTTCAATGCACTCTCGCAGAGAAGGGAGCAGGGAGTGCCAACAGGCAGGAAGTGCATGCAGCAGAGTAGATGCCAGGTCAGACTGCAACAGGAATACATGTTGGAAATGACTTGCGTGGCCAGAGTTGTACAGAGGGATGACGATCTCGTCCCACTGGGGAGCAGACGTGCCGTCCTTGACTACCTGCATTCCGCAATTGGTGCACATTTCGCAGCTGAATGACGATCACGCACATGCGCCAATGCCGATGCTACACCAGCAGAGATGACTCAATGTACCTTGCCCGGCGACGTGCACTTCACACAGCTGTCACGCTCGTGCCGCTCAGAGTGCACAATGCGCCAGGCATGCTGGGCGCCTCTTGAACATCGCTTTGAGCGGGGCGGCACGCACCTCGGCAAAGTAGTACAAACCGCCGCCGTAGTGGTGGATCAGATTGTAGGCCTCGAGCAGGTAACGCTGGTAGCAGGCCTCGCCAAGGGCGCCAGGGCGGTACTGGAGCAGGTTGATGCCGCTCATCTGCAGATGTGCAGAGTACCCCACCCATGCTCTTCTCTGCCGGTGCATGCTTCAGGTCGCAAGCAGCAGAGAATGGATGCAGCAACTGGGATCAGATGCCGCATGGTAGTGCACGTTTGGTAGCACCATGGGAGTCGGCGGCCCTGAACATTTGCCCTCGCAGTGATAAACACCCACCGGTTTTGCCAGCGGTACTGGGAGCTTGTCGTTCGTTGGGTCGTCCTGCGCCATCTTGTACCAGGCATGGAAGTTGCCAAACATGGCGTCCACCTCCGGCTTGACGGCGGCCTTGGCCTGCGGCAAGCATGATGCATCTGTTACTATAGTTGATGGCAGGAGCTCGCTGCTCATGTATTGCCCAAAGACAAATGCCTCCCGGCCAGAGGCAAGCTATGAGTGTACACTGCAGTGCGACAGCGGCGCAGGACGGCATACATTGCGGCACAGGAACCTACCTCGTCGAGCGCGGCGCTGTCGGGGCATGTCGCGGCGATTTCCGGCGACGGCAGCGGCTTGGGGCGGACCTCCACCTTGTAGGTGTCCAGCGCGACGCCGGCGCCGACGTCGGACGGCCGCACCCTGGATCCCACGGGGAAGCGGATCACCAGCGTCATGTCCCAGGCCTGCGGCAGACACAGCGTCACACCTGAGCATGCTGACGGGAGGCACATGACAACTTTGGCTTGGCCAGTCACTCTGGCAGCACCAGTGTGCATGAAGCAACTGCTGAGGGAGCAGGTATGAGGGACGAAACATCGACGGCGCGGCGGCAGCGGCACCTTCTTGAGGTCGGGGCCTGCCACGGTCGTCGCCGGGAAGTTGCGCTTGCCGACATTCGCGGCGTACAGCACCTCCAGAGGCGTGCCTGCGTCATTGCAGCAGGCAGGACTCAGACTAATGCAGGCTGCAGTCCACCATTTGATGCACGAGGGGACCAACAGAAACGGTCATGCTGTGTAAAGCGACAAAGTTGTACACAAGCCACTCACCCGAGGAGGGCGGCTGCTTGCTGAGCAGGTAGGCGAGCAAGGTTGTTGTGTCGGGCGTCGGCGGGCAGGCTGCCGGCAGGCTGAAAGTGTAAAAAACCTCAGACACGGCGGTCGCAGGCGTAGGAGCGGGCGGCGCGGCTGCCGGAGTGGGCGTCGGCTGCAGTTGGGGCGCTCTAAGTCAAATTTCAACCCCATGCTTACACTACATCTACTCTGCATAAGTCCAACAAATTCGCATCAGAGCTGCTAGCTGGTCAATGAGCATCTAAATGAAACCTCAAAGAAGGCAACGGAAATCTAAGTGGCGCAGTGGTCACACTGCAAGCTCAATGCTGGCAGTCTCTGCTGCGCTAGGGAAGGCTACGAATGCTCGACATTGGCTCGGCACCACCGTTGCCGATGTGTTGCTGCTGGTCCGACAACGCTGAATGTAATTCACGAATTCTGCTGACTGTTTCTACGGCGAGTCAACTGACTGGACGCGGTCAGCTGCAGCAGCCTAGAGCAGGGGCGCACATCGCCAGGTCACTGGGTAGCCACCTTGGGGGCGGCCTTGCAGGCGGCCTCGCCGCCAACGCCGCGACCCCACTCCTGGGAGCAAGACAGGTAGGAACCAGATCAAGGAAGGAAGGATTTGTATCATGCCCAGACAGGCCTACTGGCCGGTCTGCGCAGGCCTGTGGAGAGGGGCTTCGGTGACAGCGACAGCTATGAACAACAAAACTAAAGATGCACACAAGCACTGAAGCGGGTTGCGGCGGTGCCAAGTAGCTCCCGCGAGAATCATTTCACGACAACGCATGGTTCGGCGCAGGGTCAAGCGTGCAAATATGCAGCTGTGGGGGCCCGCGCTCACCTGGAGGAACGGCACCCTGTTCTGCGTGAAATCCTGGAACACAGTGTTGTAGTATGCCTGGGTCAGCGATGGGTCCTTCGCCACAATCGTTGCGGAGTACTGGAACAGCGTCTTTGAGGGGTCGGCGGCGGACGGCGTGATGCTCAGGTCGCCGCGGTAGACCTCGCCGATGGTGTCGAGGAAGCCGCCTGCGGATATCAGGCGCACAGCCATCTCCAGCAGCGTATTAGGAGCGTTCGTGGGGGTCAGGGTGATGTGCCGCATGATGTAACGCCAGGGTATTGGAGCTGCAAGTCCAGTCACACTCTTGTAGAGCAGAGCCATATGCGCTGCGGGGTGACAAACGGTGCAGCAATGCAGGGTGAGATTGTTCTTACTGATGCTGCAGTCGATTCGGGTTTGTTATGTTGCTCACCGCCGAGCATGTAGTAGATGAGGCGGTGGCCGCCGGCGGGCTGCTCGGGCTCCAGCAGCGGGGCGGTCTGACGGATCACGGGCACATCGGTGGTTTTGAAGTGCAGGATGCGCAGCGTTGGCGTCACTGGCGTCACGCCCTGCACAGGAAACAGCCGGGCCAATCAAAGCAACAGGATGTCTATCTGCCAGATGAGCACCTGCCAGCATGTAGGGATTCTGGCTCCCCAAAACTCCTCAGCTTCCTGTGTGAGAGGTGCAAACCCTGCTGTAGCTGCTGCACCTGAGAGTGCTGGACCCAGGAGTAGTCGGTGGACCAGGCGTTGATGTGGGCCCACAGGCAGTCCACCGGCGCATCGATGATGGTGGAGAAGGGGATGGTGACGGGCTGCGCCTCCTTCTCCGCCTCTGAGCACGGTACCATGGCCTGCCGGACGGTGAACACAGCTGGTTGACTGATGTGCAAACGCGAACAGCATTGCACTGGCGGCAGGGGCGCAGCAGGCGCAACCCGGAGGCGCCATGCACAACTGCTGCTGGTCCACACAGGTGATCGTGCTCATAGATGTGATCACTGATAGGCCGAGTCATGCCGCGCTGCGCTGCCACTGCATGGCAGGGAGAGACTGGGAAAGGAGGGAAAATTGGCTGCTGCGGACCTGGAATGGCCCCTCCAGGACCTGGTTGGCCACAACATTGCGGAAGGCTGCTGCGGATAAAGAAGAACTCTGAAAGGTAGCTCACCTGGAATGGACCCTCCAGGACCTGATTGGCCACGAGGTCCTTGAAGGCCTCGGAGAAGAACACGCGCTTCACCGTCGGCGACATGTAGATGTGCTTGTAGAGGGAGCGGATGCTGGACCAGGACTCGAAGAACTTGACAGTCAGGCCATCAGGGCCGCCGAATGCCTCCTCATAGTACAGATTGCCGTCTTCCTGGCGGATCGGGCCTGCACAAAAACGTATCAAATGCTGATGGAGGCGAAACTCTGCCAAAGCGGCATGCGGCAGATCCTGCTCCTCATGCTTTAAGGGTTGGCAGCGGCGCCACACAGATGAGGTTGGACGTCCACAGGGGTGAGCGCTTGCAGGGCAGGGTGCAGCTGCACGGCAGTGACTGAGCGAATGCTTCATGGCATCCCTCTAGGAAAGGGCAGCTGCGGCGCGCCTGGCATGGTGGCGATCACCTGGCATGGTGGCGATCATGTTGCGCAGCGCAACGCCCTGCCCCGATTTGGCGATGACGGTGGTGGTTCCCGTCAGCTTGGTGTTGGACGCGCACAGCGACTCGTTACTGGCTGCAGCATGGCAAAGAGAAAAGCTCAGACAGCTTCGAATGTGCACATCGGAACGGATCCCTAAAAATGAGTGATCAACTACCAGGGTGCCTACTGTCAGGCGCATGCTGCCGCCAACGCAGCTGCGGCATGGGGTCAGGAGTGCGCCCAGCGCACCTGATGCAGTGGCGAATGCGCTGCCCGGAGCAGGGACGGATGTCTGGGGAACCTTGCCGCTGATGGGCAGGCCGCTGCTGGTGCCGGTGAATGCGCTCAGGCCAGGCGTGGCGGGGAGGGCGTGGTCCATCACAGCCCCAGGCGGCACCTGCATTGGAAGACCAACCAGAGCTCTGAAAGCTCTGAACACTGAAACTGGATGCTATCGTGGAATGTGGATGATTGACTGCCTGCACATAGTTCAGTTGTCTCGAAGTGAAGGTCGATGCAGGGAAAGGCCGCAGCATGCGGGGGGAAGAGGGGAAATGGGTCTACATTCAATGCCACACCTTCATGTCACTAGGAGCGCAGACGGGGATGAGCTTTGCGGGGCCGATGATGGTCACGAAGGCGCACGCGAAGGCGAGGCTGACGAGCTTGGCGACGTTCCTGATTGGCAGCGCGTGGTTTTGCGCCTTGCGGCCATCGGCGGTGGAGGTGGAGGACACCAGGTCGAGGTCCTGGGATTCGTCAAAGCGATCCACCATGCGAGAGTAGAACCAAAAGGTGATGGGCGTGGTGAAGCTGATGAGCAGGCAGCCTGCGCGCAGCACATCAGCACATCAACATCTTTGTGTTCAAATTGGCAAGAATTGGCACTGAATGGCAGCAGTGCCTGAGGAAGCAGGTTGAGATCTGCTGCAGGCAGAAAGCATCACAGAGCATGCAGCAGGAAACAGCAGGAGATGCCGCCATCACGCGCGCTGCGCGTGCAACCCGATTGCGCACGTGATGCAGCAAAAGCTGTGGCATTAGTAGGATCTATGAACGACAAGTCATGTGCAGCACCTGGAATGGATGGCACGGGGACCAGGCCGATCAGGAGCGAGACGAGAGGCAGGATCTCCATCATGTGCCCGACCTGTCATGTGGACATGGCTGCGTCATTGGCCTGCATGCTTTTCATGCGTCGATCGATGGCATTGCGCCATTCCTTGACTGCCCTGCTGTAGCAGGCAGCGTGCGCAACACAGGCAGCATGCAAAACAGTGCTGCACAGCACTGTGCATGCCTCGAAATGTGCAAATAGCAGTGCGAGCCCTCACCGCTGCGATGAGGCCGAAGAGGACGTACTTCTTCTTGACCGGGTCGGACAGGTGGTAAAGGCGGCCCCACACGAACACCAGCAGCCAATCGCAAAGGAGGCCAACAAGCTGTTCACCCAGGCCGCCCTCGAACAGCGTGGGGGCGTACAGGATCCACTGGGACACCAGTAGGACCCACAGCTGGGAGCGCCACCAGTGGCGGTCCGCCTCCTCTGCCTGCGCCACGACTCCACGGCATTCAGGAGTGTGTAATGATGCTGGTGCTGCTGAGCATGCATCAAGTGTGAGGCAGCACAGCCCACATACATTCGGACACTGCAGGAAGATCAGCAGGCTTGGTGCACCTGGAAGACGGCGAAGCCGATCACGCCCCACTCTGCAAGATAGTGATGCCGCCGCATCAGCGCCCCAGCCCTGGTGTGACTCAAGCGCAGCATACATGATGGTGTGTGAAAGCGCCACATGTGGAAACATGTAAGAGTTTGGCTGCAAGCCGCTCTTGCCTGCGAGGTTGTGGAGCGCCGCCCACACCAGCGCGAAGCGGCTGACGTCCCAGACGAAGCGGGTGAGCTGCACCCGGACACGAGCCCGGTCAGCGTGATGCGGACTTACTTGCAGCAATGTTAAGAGTGGTGCAGTGTGTCCCGAAGGCAAGAACGAGCACAAGCACGGGGTCTGGTCCGAGTGCCCACCTCGACGAAGCCAGTGATGGTGATGTAGGCGGTGATCAGATTCCGCAGCAGCGACGGCCTGCCGGGGGCGACGCGGCCGGCACGGTTGGTGAGAATGGCTGCATTGACGATGACGAAGCAGAGTCATCCTTGTGTTCTGCACATGTTCCCGAACACAGATGCAGCAATTCAAGAAGCACATCGGCTGCACAAGGGTGTGCACTTACCCAGGTAGAACAGGATCCCAGCTGTGAACAGCGGCGCCACCCAGGGGCCCTCCTTGCCCGTCTGGGGACCGAACCAGTAGGCTGCATGGTTAGGAAACAAGGCAGGGTCGACAATCGTGAATCTGATTCGCCAGCACTGTAGCCCAAAGGTGCAAGACCCACTCAGTGATGCGCTGCAGGTGCGTCATGCCGTATTGCATGTGCCCGCCGCCGTCAGGCGATGCGGGCGTGCCGCACCCGATCCGAAGGCCCGTATGGTCTCCATTCCCAGCGTGGGAAGCCCAGACACAGGCGGCTCGCGGCACACCATGATGGCGGTGGGCGTGCCTGCGGGACATGCACATGCACTGGTATTTCGAGGACGTCCACCCCCACATTGTGGCCGAGCCGAAAGCCAGGCTGGCTTAGCCTGTTCAGCTGCACACGCGAAGCTGCCGGACTGTGCCAGCAGTGCAGCCTGTCAACGTGTTACGATCCTAGCTGGAGGGACCAGTACTGGGAACCGCCAGCGCGGAGATCGGCCTGCTGACGACTTGGTTACTGCTGGAAACAGCGTAGTTGCATCTGCATTGAGCCGACAAGGCCGTGACTTTTGGGCTCCTTCGTGGGCGTCGAAGTGTGGTAGGTTTACTCACGACAGGCTCCCATAAGGATGTCCTGGACGCGTGACAGGTTCGTCCTTGCAGGGCACCCCTCTGATCTGGTGCCGGGTTCCTTGATGACGACGATCAGCCCCAGTCAGCTGGAAATTAGGGCCAAAAAGTCGCAGGGCAGTGCTGAAAGAAGCTACAGAGGAGGGCGAAATTTTAGCTGAATTGCCAGACTGTTCCCCAGGAAGCAAGCTGCTTGTGAGCTGTGTCGTTTCTATGAATGTACTAAAACTCTGTTCGGTTCAGCGACGCGGCGTGGTGCACTTGTCCAGCTCCTGCTGCTCAGCAGCAGCCGTTCCGCCGGTCACTCAAACGAGTCAAAACTGCAGACGGAGCGCCAGAGCTCCGATCAGACAGCACTACAGCATAGCACATAGAATCAGCTTGAAGTTTGCGTCCACCCACTGGCTGTCGACCCAGCAGCGCAGCACCCACCGACGACAGCTGGACAGCTTGTCTAATAAAAGTCGGACCACGATGCGAGGCCGAACCGCCGGGACCATGCGACAGTAACTTTCTGCAAGCAGTTATGCTTTGTTAGGTGCCGCGGGGCGTTCGGCTTCCAGGCACGAGCTGCACCTGGCTTCCGGTCAAGGTAACAGGAGGGTGAGGTTGTAAATGTCCCGCCCCGCAGCTCAGCGCCCTTGCCCCTTTCTATGACCGCAGGATGTAACCTGCTGATCGTGCAGGACCGGCGGCGCAGGTCATCGAAAACCAATGAAATGTGCCAACATACCCACGAGACCGGATCTTATCGCAGGTGGCCCTTCTCGTGATGGAAGCAGACGTGGTCTGACGTGGCAAACCGTAGTTACTCATGAGCCGATTTGTCATACGACCATATATATATGCAGAGTGCTCGCGGCACGAGAGTGTTGATGCTGTGTGAATACTGCCGTGCGTGCGGTTTCACGGGTGGTGGAACTTGACCGTGCAGCGCTGCCGCCCTGCTCATGCATGTGATGCGCATGCGCTACATCCATCCAGGGTCCAGCGCGCACCCAAAATAATTGTCCTGACTGCAGATCGAAACCACTTTGGCAATTTGCACTCATGCGTCAGCGCCATCAGCTGCTGCTGAAGCTTCAGGGGTTGGTTCAAGAGGCGCGTGGTTGAAGCCGTGGTGCTGCCGCTTGGCTGTCCCGCCGCCGCATCCGCGTGCGCCCGCATATATATGTGCGCAGTCAGCGACGCAACTATTGCATGTGCAACGTGTGTACGAGGTCGAGATCGAGGGGAGCTGCTGTACCACCAGGATGAACGAGCTTGATGCTAGCGATTGTGGGACACTGCAGCGGTTGATGCTCACCCAGTGCAGCTGCTTACCCTTGGTATATGCGGCGCACGCATCTGCTGCTGATGTGCAGTCTCTTCCGTTCCAATGCAGTGGATGACGGATGCAGCGCATGAATCAACCGGTTTGTTCCACTGGATACACGAGCCTTGCCATTGTCATATTCAGTGTTCATGTCTCCATAGACAAGCTTGACAACCCTTCTTGACAACTAGATACAGGCATAACTAGGTACCCACCCTGACGCACATGCACAGTGACCGCGGCATGAAATGTCAATCAAAGTTAGCAAAGCGGAAGAATTTTGTGCAAGATAAATATCTATGAACTAGGAAAACATATAGCAGTCTGGCTCCCTCAAAGCAAAGAGGACACTTCTGATGTCAGACGCAATGCACAGATGCGCCATCAAAGCTCGCCACAGGCACGAGGCCACATTCTGTGCACACGGCTGGACCGTCCTCTGGCCACATTCTGTCAAGGAGTGTGCTAGTCAACCTGATTATGCTTTTGAAGCCTGCCGTTTCGCGATCACTGGTTTGCGTGCTGCTGTGCAGCCGCATGGCATGCGGCGCCGGCGTCGCGGCCCCAGCGCTGCAGGAACGGAATCCTGTTCGTCGTGAAGTCATCATACACTCCATTGAACAGCGTTTTCGTGAGCGAAGGGTCCTTGGCGACGATGGTGCTCGAGTATGTGAGCAGCGTTTGGCTCGGATCGTCCGCGGTCGGCACAATGGCCAGGTCGCCCTTGTAAACCTCGGCGATCGTGTCCATGAATGCACCTGCATTTGCACATAGCAAGTACGCGTCAGAAATCGAGCGCTGATGAGCGAGCTTGCAGCACATCGCTGAGCAGATGCGTGTGTGCTGCGAGCGCCGCGATTGTGTGCATCTTGACAGCAGAAACAAATGCAGAGCTATACGAAGACGCATGCCCTGATGTGCTGTAATGAAGCAACACATGCGGCCGGGGCTTGCGAAGTATGAGAGCAAGACAGGGAGAGCCCTCACCGCCGAGCATGTAGTAGATGAGGCGGTGGCCGCCGGCAGGCTGCTCGGGCTCCGCCAGCGGAGCTGTCTGCCGGATGACAGGCACGTCTGTCGACTTGAAGTGCAGGATGCGCAGCGTCGGCGTCACCGCGGTCAGGCCCTGTGGTGAATATATCGGCTTCCTTTCCAACACTCTGAAAGCTCCGGCGGCGGTATGCCCACGAGGGACTCAATTGTTGGAGAAGCCATGTAGCCTTGCAGCGCGTGTGCTGCCATTTTCAAGGTACCTGTGTGTCCTCCACCCAGGAGTAGTCGGTGGACCAGGCGTCGATCTTGGCCCACAGGCAGTCCACGGGCGCGTCGATGGTGGTGGAGAAGGGGATGGTGACGGGCTGCGCCTCCTTCTCCGCCTCCGAGCACGGCACCATGGCCTGCATTGAAGCATAACTCGGCTTGTCACCGAGGCGTGCGGTGCAGTTGACGATGCACTTGTGAGCGGCAGCGGCTCTGCCTGGGGCTGCAGGTTGTGGGAGCAGCTGCAGGACACAGCGGCGCAGTGGCGGTGCTGCCGTCGGCATCGCCGCTCCGCCGGCGTCGCCGCTCCGTGGCTACATTGCACAGGTTGCCATGCAGAGGGCAACAGCGCTGAAGGCTGTTGCGGATAAAGAAGAACCAAGAAAGGTAGCTCACCTGGAATGGACCCTCCAGGACCTGATCGGCCACGAGGTCCTTGAAGGCCTCGGAGAAGAACACGCGCTTCACCGTCGGTGACATGTAGATGTGCTTGTACAGCGAGCGGATGCTCGACCAAGACTCGAAGAACTTGACAGTCAGACCGTCGGCGCCGCCGTACGCCTCCTCATAGTACAAGTTGCCATACTCCTGGCGGATGGGGCCTGCACAGAGGCGCCAGGCAAATTGCCATTGTGCCATGGCCAGCTGCAGGCACCATAGTGACTTGAATGTTGCTGCGGCATCCGCAATCATGCAGTTGTGCGCTGGGGAATCTGTCCAGGCGCTCTATAGATACCAATTCAGCGCTCTGCACTTGGAAAACTCTGCCGCACCCGGCATGGTGGCGGCCATGTTGCGCAGCGCGACGCCCTGCCCCGGCTTGGCGATGACGGTGGTGGTGCCAGTGAGCTTGGTGTTGGACCCGCACAGCGACTCATTGCTGCCTGCACAGGATGGCAAATGCAATCGATCGAATGTTGTGTCACCGGCGTCAAGTAGCAACAGCAGCCAGTTCCATGTGGCCACCCTAAACAGCCTGCCGCCGGCAGCGAGCTGGCAATACCCAGAGCGTGGGGGAGGTGCTGCCAAGGAAACAGGCTGCTCAAGAATGGAGTGCCTGCGGTGGTCTGAGCAGCGCCGGGGGCGTATGACGCTGCCAGCGGGACCTGGCCGCTGACGGGCAGTCCGCTGGTGGTGCCCGTGAAGGCGGGCAGGCCGGGCAGGGCGGGTGCATTCGCCGGCAGCGTGGCGCCGGGGGCTACCTGCGACAGGGTTACAGTCGTGAGACATCAGCAGCTTTGAAGGGTAGATGTAGTAAAATTGCTTCCTTGAGCTGCCTCTGTGTCATGGGGATGGTGCGGTGAACACGGCATGCATTCTTCGGCAGACAGGAGCCGATGGCTGCACCGCAACTGATGGAGATGGGAGGAGACAGGACCGACACAGAAAGGACAGCATGGCTGAAACCCTGGCGGCTCACCTCCATGCCGGAGGTCGGGCAGGTGGGGATGACGGCGGCGGGGCCCAGCAGGGTGGCGCCGCTCAGGGCCAAGGACAGCACGATGAGCCTGCCGAGCTGCTGCCACGACAGGGAGAGGTCCACCACTGGGTCGTCGCCCTCTGATTTAGAGGAGACGAGGTCGGGGTCGCCAGATTCGTCAAAGCCATTTACCATGCGATGGTATAAATAAAACGTGATGGGCGTGGTGAAGCTGATCAGGAGGCAGCCTGCGGCAAAAAGATATTCAATGCCGGCTCAATGCCAGAGTCGCCGGCAAGCATCAGGCGAGATTTCTCGTCTGCAAGGTCATGGAAATCGCAGCAGGTCGGACAGGGCGGCATGGTGGCGGCGCTGACGCCTTGATGAGCTCACCTGGAATTGACGGCGTCTTGACCACGCCTATAAGCAGCGACACGAGGGGCAAAATCTCCATCATATGCCCGATCTGCGTGCACAATGCGTCACAATCAGTTGGTGTCAGCAGTGCGCATGCTGCATGTCGCTGTAAGGCAAACAGGCGGAGCACTTTCAGCTCCCTTTGAGACACATGCATCATGAAGGTATGGATCTGCGGGATGCAGTATGTTGTATCAGACCTGGGCACAGCTGCTCACCGAGGCCAGGAAGCCGAAGAAGACATACTTCTTCTTGGCGGGGGCGGACACAAAGTAAAGGCGGCCCCACACGATCACGAGCAGCCAATCGCAAAGGAGGCCAACAAGCTGTTCCCCCAGGCCTCCGTCTGTCAGCGTGGGCGCAAACAGAATCCATTGTGACACAAGCAGGACCCACAGCTGGGAGCGCCACCAGTGCGCTTCAGCCTCCGTTGCCTGCGGGCAGTGGGGAGAGCATTTCTCGCATTTGGATACTGATCGCATGTGGCGTTCAGCACGCAGAAGTGCATGTCGTAATGTTACAGCGTTCAGCTGCAGAAGGCGAATGCGCAGGTCCGATGCTTTGTGTGCACGCCTTGAAAACGGCGAAGCCGATAACACCCCATTCTGCGAGGTAGAGGTCGCCGCATCAGCGCCTCAGTCGTGTTGTGACTCAACCGCAGCATATATGATGGTGTGTGAATGCGGCAGATGTGGCAGCATGTAAGAGCTTTGCAGCAAGCTCATCTTGCCTGCGAGGTTGTGCAGCGCCGCCCACACCAGCGCGCAGCGGCTGACGTCCCAGACGAAGCGGGTGAGCTGCGTCAACGCAAGCGGCAGCACTTGTGAGCATGGCCATCCCCGCACTGCACGATGCAGCAGGATGCAGCAAGATGGCATGGCAATATCTGACCATTGTGCCCGCGCCAGACATTGCCACGTGGTCTCTCACCTCAACGATGCCAGTGATGGCGATGTAGGCTGTGATCAAATTCCGCAGCAGCGATGCTTTACCGGCGCGGACGTTCAAAATGGCCAGGTAGAACAGGATCCCAGCTGTGAACAGCGGCGCCACCCAGGGGCCCTCCTTGCCCGTCTGGGGACCGAACCAGTAACCTGCAGCAGGCGCACAAGGTCACCGTGATCTCCCATGCTGGTGCCTGGTGCTGCACGTTTGCCCTGGACGCGAAAACGTTGTCATTGCGATGCCTATCAAGTCGGCAGTCAATCATCCCTGGTTGAAGCACGAGCGCATCTCAGCATGTAGTCATGTGACACGCCGGAAAAGGTCCAATGAAGATATGGAATGCGCACCCGATCCAAACGCTCGCACCGTTTCCATGCCTGCGATGCGGGCACCGCCCACCAGCTGCTCGCGGCACACCATGGCGGCGACGGTGGCAGCAGGCGGCGTGCCTGTGGAATAGCACACAGGTTTGCTCATGACGGCCCGTCGGGGATGCACAAGTGCGGGACGATTCCAGTCTGAGTATCGCGGCTTCAAGGTCACGCGTTCCCGCGCACTCCTGCAAGAACATGGATCAGTGCACCAAGGGTGCTGCCTGCATGTACCAGCGGTCGATCAGTCTGAGGACACACGCTGCCACGGAAAGATTTGAATCGAAGTCGATCTTGCAAAAGATTGCGCTACAGATGGAGCGAGAGCACAAGCAAGATTGTAGCGACACCCACTAGTCGTCTGAGGCAAATTGCCGATCTCTCCGGAGGCTTGTACAGCGAGGTATCGTGTGCAGCTCTCATGTCTCACGCCTATGCACACGGCTTCAGACGGCGCGCCAAGTCCATTGCAGACTGCAGCGACGCTCAGCATCACGGCAGATGATGCGAGGTTCAACGTGTTTAGACTGTAGCCTTTGTGCTGAAGCATGGCCGACGAGGACGATCCAGCGTTTGAGCTTGCAGGAATAATCTATATATGCGGTCGTTGTGATTTCGCACGCGTACAGCATCGTTTCAGTGGCTGCACCTCACCTCAGAGCGATTCGATGCAGGGCGACCGGGCAGGCTGGAGACGCTCTTCGTGGCAGCCAAAACTCCCGTACAGTCGTTTGATAGTCGAGTCTGATACTGCGTGGCGAAGCTGCACAACAAAGGAACTGTGTTTTGAAGCCAGCTCGTGGTTTAACCCAAGCGTGCCCTGCCCCAGGTGGTGCATCTCGTGAAACCTGCTCTGAGGCAAATGCGTGCGATGAGACATGAGTGCGCTCGTCTCATGCCTGCCCGCATGCATGACGGCATCGTTGCTCAAGGCACGAGTGCATTTAGGAGAGAGGGCGATGCTGTTGAACCAGGATGCGTGGGCGGGAGGGCACTGCCGCCAGATGGGTGGAAACTGTGCATTTCTGATGTGCGATGTTGACACGTTGGACCATACTTGCAGCGCCGCTGCTCGTTACATCGGCAGGCCGCTGAACAGACATCACAACCTCGCGGGCGCGCCGTCCCTCAGCAACCAAATCCCCTGCCAGCGGCGGGGTCCAGCTGCAGCAACCAGCCACGACTCACCGCCGGCCCAACCCGCTTCCAAGCTTCCGGAATCCGGCTGCTCAGATCTCGATCTGCTCCCGCAGGCGACGGATGGTCGACCGCACCGTCACGGACGCGCCAGTGCTGCAAGCATCAAGGGCCAACATGTCAGATATTGCCAGGCCACGTGCATCACACATCGAAATTTTCGAGTGTGCAATTGTTTGCTGTGTGCACGTCAGGCTGCTGATGTATCAGGTGCAATCAGAACTGTAGGCATGATGCAGTAAATACCGGTACGAATTTCGGTTGTTGCAAAGAGCCAGCAAGCATGGCCTGCAGGTCTGCCAGCCTGCAGTAGAGCTGCACTGCTGGCCAGGATTGCAAAGTCCTGGTAGAAAGTCAGGCACACTTGACTAATAGACAGGGGAAAAAACAGGTACGCACTTGAGGACGTAGGCGCCGCCGGCCTGCACCTTGTGGCACGCCTTGCACTTCCAGATGCCAACCGCCTGGCGCTTCATGTTGTACTGCAAGAAACCAGGAGCTTCGTAAGCACATCAGCAGCTGCATGGAACACTGGCTGCCGGCGAGGACGCCCCATGCAATTGGCCGCTTACGGCTGATATTGCTGCTTCTGCTTCTGCCGCCGAAAGGTTGCGGCTGGTCATATTCCCCTTTCTGTTGCTGCAGCCGGAATCAAACGAGTAACCCCGGCCCGGTCCCATTTGTGAGTCGCGCAAAAGCGCCAAAGCGCTGCATCCCGGCCACCGGCTGCCCTGATGTCTGCCACTCGGGCATTCCACTGCCAGCATTGCTGTTGTTGCTGTGTCCGCCTCATGTTGCCCTCTCGAACCGCTTGCCAGGGGCCTCCTCTGCTGCTGCAGCAGCCGCTCCGCTGCCTTGCACCCGCCGGCTGACCCGTGACCAGCCAACATTGTGGCACCCTGCTGCGCCTACTGCACGAGCGTGATGAGAAGCAGGTATATGGATCGCACACAGGCCTCACCTTCCCGCAGAACGGGCAGAAGTACTTGCTGTGCTGGCTGACCTCGATCTTCTTAATCTGCTTTCGCAGACTGGCACCATACCGGGTGCCGTACTTACCGACAATGCCAACCTTCTTCGTTCGCTTCGACTGCGGTGGCATAGCATGCACGAGTCAGCAGTTTGCCAGCGACATCTGTGCAGACATCTTGAAGTGGAATGGAGCTGAACTCCTGCCCGCAGGACTGGACTGACAGACCACAAACGGGAGCGCACCATGGTGACGAAGCTGACACAATGGCCGCACACGCCGCTCGGTGGGCCTCGGGAAAGGGCGAACCGAGTTGCAGCAGCTTGCCTGTTTGCGGCGGGAATGTCGATGTATTGGCCAGAACTGGAATTACTTGCATCCTGCTGCCCGGACGGGTATTTCCAGCAAGCTTCCTAAACCCTGAAACTCGCAAAACTGGGAACGACAAGCTACTATGCACAGGGTTGAGTGTCCCCGTGCTGAGGCCGCTGATCCAGGCGCACAGGCTTTGATCAGCGGAGCAAACATTCCAAAAGCCAGCCTACAGCGTCCAGACAGCTGCCGACATGAGCGCCATGACGGGCTTGATGGCCCCGCCAGCAGGCTGCTCCGGCAGGCACGCTCCCAATTCTGGCGGCCTTTGACGTGGTGCAGGCCAGCCCACAGAGGGGGGTTGACCGCGCCTGCACTCTGTCATTTGCTGTGCAGTCTCGATAAGGCAGACAGTGCATTGGTCAGAAAGGCACACTGTTCCTGCAGGGCATAATAAGGGGCTCGAAAACATACTTGCTGTCGGAACTCCTGAGCATCATGTCGTTGCCTGCAGGATGTGCGCCCCAGCGCCGGCAGCGCAGCAGCTCGGCTTCAGCTCCAGCCTGGGTGGCTGCCACCACTTTCACAGGCGACAAGCCCTGCAGCAGCGGCGCGGGCCGCAGCACAGCCTCCAGGTGCCGCTGCATGCGAGGCCTGGCACGATTTGCCTGGCACGCACAGCTTTGTGCACACCATCAGCCATCAGCAGGACCTTGTCTGGAGCTGTTCAACAGGCCAGCAGCCAGACGTGCAGCCTGCGGCGGCGTCCGCAAACGAGCTGCGTGCATCAAGCAGCAAGTTCCACCTCCACTGCATGGCGCAGCTGCAGGCTCTGCGCAGCGCTGGCTCGCGGAGCATGTGGACTGCTGAGCTCCTGACACCAACGTGCTTCCTACACACCGCAGGTCCGCAGCGCACTGACGCGCCAGCGGAAGGAGGAGACAGTCGACAAGCTCGTGGCGGGCTTGGAGACCAGCGCAATCTGCTTTGGCGTGCGATACAAAAACATTTCGGTAAGCTGAGAATTGTACGGTCTTCCGGAATAGGTTGCTCCGGATCAAACTTAGAGCACACAGAGTGCTGAATGCTGTTTAGACTGCTGATCAGCAAACAGCCGACGCCCACTGCAGAGGTGCCCGACAGACAGTGTTCCCCTTGTCACAAGCTCTCAACCTGGAATGGGTGGTCGTCTGCAGGTGAAGGAGTTCCAGGACTTCCGGAGATCGCTGCCGGAGACATCAAAGATCATCGTGTGCAAAAACACGCTCATGGCAATCGCGGCGGACAAGGTGGCGGGCTTCAGCCCCCTCAAGGACGCCCTGGCGGTGAGTCCCGCTCCCGCGTGTTCCAGCAATCTTACTCTTTTGGAAGCGGGCAGGCTCCTTGACACGCCGGGGCAGCGACGCTTGCGCCGCACCTCGCGCCAACGCAGCTGCACCTCCTGAGCCAGCATCGTTGCTGTCTCCTGTCCCGAGGTGCAGAAGGGTGATGGACTCGCTGGGTGTCCCTTTGGAAGCCTGCAGCACAAGCCGAAGGACGCATCCAGGCCCACCCACACTGGAATACAGCCTGAGCGTTGTATTCAGGATATCCCCCTTCAGATGACCGCTGACGAATGCAGGAGGAGAACGCGTGGGTGTTTTCCGATGAGGAGAACCTGGCGGCCAGCGTGAAGGCGTACATGGACTTTGAGAAGAAGCTCAAGGAGAAGCTGCCCAAGGACCAGCGCGCAACGGTGAGAACTGCCTGAACGGCCGGTAGTGAGTCGCTGCTCGATTCCGATCTAACACTTCACGTTCTCGTCTACGGCCAGGGCATAGCAGAGGTTTGGGAAGGGAGCAAGCCCAGAACTGCCGCATGCACGGCGCCGGGCGTCCAGCTGCTGCCGTAACAACCTGTGTGACCTGCCCGAGTGCCATGGCCTGCGCAGGCAGGGCCAAGAAAGAACATCAGTTGCCGCATTAGCATCCAGTGACTAATCGTTGCTTCCTGAACTGCTGCAGGCGAAGCCGACGGACGTTAGCGGCGCGTTGCTGCACGGCAGGGCTTTCGAAGGCAATGTGTGCCGCGGCGCCAGCCTGTGACGCACTATTGACGACTCTTCCATGATGATGTGCGCAGGGAAAGCCGACACACCTCAGCGGCGCGGTGTTGGGCGGCAGGGCTTTTGAGGCGGTGTGTGCTGCGGCGCCAGCTCATGACATCTCCTTGATGATGTGTGCAGGCGAAGCCGACGCACATCAGCGGCGCGGTGCTGGACGGCAAGGCGCTGGACTATGCGGGCGTGCTGCGGCTGGAGAAGATGCCCACCAAGCTGGAGCTGATCGCCACCATCGCTCGCCTCATCAAGCAGGTCAGCATCCCCCGCCCCTCCCCGAAAAGTTGGCAGCAAGCTGATTTGTGCAGGCATACTGTGCCCTCGGCTCGAATTTTCGCCGCATGCGACACTGCTGTTCGCGTAAGCAGATGCTGTCCTAGCTCGCCGCCGTGCCGCTGAGCCGATATCATCTAGAACATCTGAGCACGCACTCTGCCCATGCCGATGCGAAGCCAATGCCCAAAGCGTGAGCGTCCTACGCGCGTGTGCAATGCCTGCAGGTGCCGACGAAGGTGGCGGTGGGCATCAAGCAGGTACCCACCAAGCTGGCGCTCGGCGTCAAGCAGCTGGCGGACGAGGAGAACGAGAACCGGGACGCGCTCGTCGGCGACGTGTTCCCCAAGCCCGAGTCCTCATGATGAGGGAGTTTTCAGCCTTTGACAAGCCAGTCAACGAAGCGGCGGCCGGCGGCCTGTTGGCGGTGAAACAAGAGTAGGCCAGACTGGTGCTGCATGTGCAGCATGTTTGCGCATCGTGCAGCTGCGGAAGGGCATCGGTTTACGGGTTTCATACATGACGTCAGGTGGCGGGACAGCACTGACCTTTCGCTTCCAGATGCGAGGACCTCCCAATCGGGAATTGCAATAGAACCGAGATCCGACCTATTAAACCAGACATGTTCGATGGCAACCCTACAGCTACCTCCCTGTGACGTCAGGAAACCCATTTTCTTCCAAGCGCATTCAGAGGGAATGTACCTAGACCTCAACACCGACTGGCAACGCATGCAGGTCTGTCTAGCTCGGGGGCGCATCCCCTGGGCTTGACGCTGCGTCGAAGGCGGAGTCCATGTCCAGCTTGCGCTTCCGCAGGTACGCTAGGTCCCTGCTGGCCAGCTGCGGCCTCTCGTCGACTGCCCACCTGGAGAACGATCAGGTGCTCCTTCAACACAATGCCGTACATGTACATGTATAGGCTGCCCTCCGGTGGTCACCACCAGCCGGGCGCATCGGAACCAGAAGGGAGCACTTCAGCGACGCCTGTACTGCGACTTGACCACATGAGCGTGTACGTCAGTTGCCGAACCAAGATGGAGCACTTGAGGGACACCTGTACTGCGACCTGATCACATGAACGTGTGCTCACACGTTCATATGAGCAGGCCGGACGACAGGCGCACCCGGTGCTGGGGCCGGCGCCCGAGGAGTTAGTCAGATAGCCGGGCCCGGGCGTCTCCTCCTCGCAGGCGGGGAACATGGGCGGCGGCGGGATGTCGCCGTGCCGAGGCACCGCCAGGCCGTTTGCGCCCTTCTGCCTGTGGCATGTGCAGGGTACGTGAGGGTTCAGCAGGGTGATTGAATTGAGCAGAATGGTTTTGTGCTCAGCCTGGACGGAGCGAGCTCTGCAGGCAGTGGGGTGCTGCAGTGCATGCACCCCACTCTAGGTGCGCAGCGTGTCGTGCCACAGCGCTCTTGTAGCAGTGTGGCACGGTCGCATCAGCCGAGGTGTGGGCGAGATGGGGTTTATGGTCACTCTGTAGTCCTCTGCAGCATTGGCGGCATCGCAGTCGGACGGCTGAAAGTACCTTAAGCCCTACAGATCCCCTTATCGTCTCACCTTTTGGTGGCTGTCTCGCCGGTGTCCAGGTCCAGGCGCCGGGTGGCGGTGCCCGGCGCGGGCGTCGGGTGCGTCGCCCGCCCGCCGCTGAGCTCCATGCTGTGCATCCGCGGCGCCCTGTCCGGCGAGTGCGAGTGCGCATGCGGCAGCACAGCGCGCTGCGCGGGCAGGTGCTGCGCGGGAGCGTCGCCGCCGCCGGGCTGTGGGGCGCCGCCGCCGGCCGCCTCGCCATTCTGGCCTGCGGGTTCCGCTGCTGCGGCGGCTGCTGCTGGGGCGACTAACGGTATCGTTGGGCCGCTGCTGTCTGAGGGCTGCGCAGACACAGTCGCCGCGCATGGGGCTGCCGAATGGGCCAATGCAGAGTCCGGACGTCACTTGTCACAGATGCTGGACGAATTGCACGGTGTGAAAGGGAGCCTGCTGCAGAGCAGTTCCCAACCCAACGACTGCACACAAGTGCCAGAGAACAGCAACAAGAGCATGCCTGGGCTGCGGGCTGTGCGGCTGCAGCGTCGCCGGGCGCGGGGTGTCGCAGCGCCGGCCGCGGCAGCTGCCCCTGCGGCGTTGGCTCCGGCGCGTTGCGGAAGTAGCGGTGCTGCAGCGCGTCCGCTGCTGACAGCCGCCGCGCCGGGTCGAACGCCAGCAGCCGGCTCAGCAAGTCCAGTGCGTCCTCCGACGCCTGCATCACCCAGTGAGCATTGAGAAGCGACAGCACTATCAGCAGCAGTACGGGATGACGCGCAGCTCGAGTTGCACGCGCTCATGTCATTGGTTCGCCAGTCATGAAGCGAAAAGAGGCTGGTGGAGGCCTGATGCAAAGACGCACTGGCTGCCCGCAGCAAGTTCCAACGCAAGGATGTGTGACGAAACCCTCCCACTGGACTCGCATCACTGGACTAGCATCACTCATGCACGGTCAGGGAGTGCCCCCACGGTTTTGAAGATGCTCTGCAGCCGGCGCGGCGGGCGCGGCTCGAACTGCAGGAAGTGCGGCAGATCGGCGGCGCCAGGCCAGTTCTGCGGCGTCGGCGTGCCCAGCGCCTCGAACACCATGCCCAGCTGCTCGATGTCGGACTCGCCAGGGAACCACGGCCGCCGCAGCAGCAGCTCTGCATTTTGGGGGGTTTAGAAGCATGAGCATCGGGAGCGGAAAACGAGATGCCTATCGCAGTGAACTACTAAGGTGTTCAAACACCGTTTGTGTCGAGAGTGCGCGTGCTGCGCACTGGGCCCGACAGCTGTGGACATCAGGAAACAAAGCAAAAGCACGGCCACAGTCGCAGGCAGCACGGCCAGCGCCGCACCTGCGAAGACGCAGCCGGCCGCCCAGATGTCCACCGCCGATGAGTACAGCGTGCTGCCAAACAGGAGCTCCGGTGCCCGGTACCACCTGGCGAACACCTGGAGCGCAAAGGTGACAGTCTGGGGCACCCCGGTTGGGCAAATGCCGTCTGGCAAACACCCGCTGCTCGAATGCAGTGTGTCAGACTCACTGTTTGTGTGGCACGCGCTGGCACACAGGAAATACAGTGACACGCTTTGCTGGCGGTGCCATGCAGCCACTACAGCAGGGCACGCTCCTGCACCCACCTGGTTCGTGTACTTCCGGTCCGGGCTGCCGAAGATGCGCGACAGGCCGAAATCAGCCAGTTTCAGCGTGCCTGCACGTGCCAAAACAGGAGATTCGTTGGTGAAGGATGAGCTAAGCTAGCCGCCAAACATGCGGTGCAGCGCACACAGCTTGCAAACCAGCCAGCAGACCGCATACATCATGCACCGCAGACAGCATGCATGACAAAGACAGGATAATTGCAAAACGCGCGCCATCGGGCGAGACGAGAAAGTTGTTGGGCTTGACGTCGCGGTGCAGCACCCAGCGCTTGTGGCAAAAGTCCAGCGCCTGCAGCACCATCCGCATGTACGCTTTGACGTCCGCCGCCGCGAAGATGAGGGAGCTGTCCTTGATGACCAGCTCCAGATCTGTCTCGCAGTACTCAAATACCTGCGGTTCCAGGCGGCGGGCGGTTTCCGTCTTTGGTAAGCTGTGTTGTTTCGCACAGGGTTTCATGTAGATCCCCGACGTTTGCATCTACGCCGGCTGCACACTCGACTGCCGCAGCACCAGCGCGTCCAGCGGCGCATGTCGTTGTTTGCTGAGGGCGGCGGCACGTCGGGCACGCACCAGCTGCAGGTTCTTCCGCTTGTGCGCAAACACGTCCAGCAGCTGCACCAGGTGCGGGCTGCGCAGTTCCTGCAGCAGCTTTATCTCCCGCAGCGCCGTCACGTTGATGCCCTGCGGCAGAGCAGTAGAATGTTGGTGCGTGCACGCTTTTCGGGGATAGAATGGAGGCAGAATGGGTGCAGAATGGCACTGCCGGTAATTGTGTTTAGGTTTCGTGGTGGCGGCATGGCACGGGCAGGTCAACAGCTCAGGAGCAGCTTGCGCATGAAGGGGTGGCCCACACCTCGCGGACATCGCCTAGGTTGATCTTCTTGATGGCCACCACCTGCCCGGTCTGTGGCAGCATTGCATGAATTGAGTCTGCGCAGCACTTTGTTCCGAGTAAGTGAACGCATAGAGTGGGTCCGCAGCATCCCGTCATGCCGCCGTGGTGACATGCCAAGGCTCACCTGTTTGTGCGTGGCTTTGATGACGACTCCGAATGTACCCTTACCGAGAACCTCGCCTTTCGTGTATTGATCCATGGCTCAACGTGCAATGCGGCAGCGCAGTTCAGCAAGGCTTTTCCAATCTTGAGACCGCGCACAGCCAACGGTTGCAGCGAACCGACCTCATGACATCTGCATTGCGCTGCCTTTTGATGAAAGACGAAACAACACAGGGCGAAGCTGTCTTCGTCTCAATTCGCCTGACTAACGATCGATCTGCTCGGCTTGGAGCGATGCCACTGATTGAACTTGGTGCACGCTCTGGCTGACTGACGCTGATGCCAAGAGCAGCTTGTACGATTCGTACGCTGAGGCAGTGTATCAACTGATGCAATCGCAAACGCAACTGTGGTCGAGAGCATCAATATGGTGTGAATCATGATGCAGGCCCCAGCGGCAAGAAGATGCTGTGCTAAGTGCTGAACCCTTGATGTTTTGAGCGCCACAGACTTCCACACGATTACATTGACCATTCACTACACACGCTATCTACTATACATAGGTCCACCGATACAAAACCAACGTGCCGACAAAGCTTGTCCTGATTTTGCCGCCACCACCACCGCTGCCGCCGCCGTTGTGTTGTTGCCAATCTGCATCGCGGCATGGCCTCTTGCGCACTGCACGTGGAGAACGTAGCATTCGATTGGGTCTTATCTAAGGAATCATGTGTTGGTATGTAGCATATATAGCGTTGGGATTGCATATATACATTTTGGTCGCCAATTGCAGCAGGTCAAATGGCCGGGCAGGCTCACCTCGGCACATGGCGCAGGATTGAATGGCAGCTTCGGATTCAAACTCATCTCCCGATCATGCACGTAATCGCATCAGACCCTGCATGACAGGAGCATCGGAGTACTCGCTTTGACAACGCGACATGAAACTTTGGCATGCGAACAGAGATGCCCTGGATGAAGCCCTTGAAGCTCCGCCGCCATTGTATATCTCACTTCGCCACCTTACACTCAGACATGCTTAGCCTGTGTAAGCGCTACGACAGTTCCCACTGCAAGCCATATACAGGTCCAAGAGCGTCCAGGAGTTGATTGGGCTGCAGTCTCACGCGCTGCAGCACGAGGGGAGCACTACAGCACACGTCGCACCAGCAGCTGCGGGAAGCAGATGAGCAGGTACACCGCGTTGAAGACGGCCAGCAGCATGACGGTCGACCAGCGGCTCGAGTCGGTCAGGCACGACTTGTCCGCGTACAGCAGGAAGGCGCCGACCAGGTACTTCAGCAGGCGCCGTGGGCCGACGGCGTCCAGCTGCATACAATTGCAGGTGACGTGATGATTGCAAAAGACCGAGGGCCCAGGCCGTCACTCAAAAATGCTGGCGCTATATGAAGTGGGAAAGAGAAAATGCGGAACAGGGCAAGGAGCGGACCAAGTCAACTGGTGGCGGCGGCCGCTCGGGACGTGGCACGCTGGTGACGGTGCAGTGTATCACGCAAGGCCTCGGCGGCAACGGGCTGTCGCCCAGCAGCTCAGTTCCGCCATGTATGAGCCGGAGCCGCTGGGCTGCTGCAAACTGGCGCTGGCCTCGCACCTGCACTTGTCAGTCGCAGCGCTGCAAGGCTCCGCACAGAGGAATTCTGGAGTCCGCAAACCATCAGCATCATGCACGCAACATTGGCGTAAAAGCGCGTGTACTGGAGACCAACACTGGGCGCGACGCTGGCAACGGACCTGTTCGATCAAAGCCGCAGCTGTGGTGTCGTCTGCAGCGGTCAAAGTCAAATTTGAATCGCCTGACACGAACTTAACGGTGACGAGCTGCTGTTGTGCTCCGTTGGCTGACATTTGTGTACGGATCGCTTCTCCAGATCGATCTGACGAAACAGATGATGACGCTCACCCTGTCCTCGCGAGATGCAGCCTGGCGTCGAGCGTGGCCGATGCGATGCGTTCTTGTAAGACAACAATGGCGCTTTCCACGCAGAATCATGTCGAGACCTCGCCAGGCAAAACTCCGAAACCCGCTGGCCGCATAAACGGCGGTGAAAGTCACAATCCCAAGGCACTTGCACCACCATATTCGTGGCGTTCAATCACACTGTAGTTACCTGCTAGTCACAATTGAATTAATCCAATGAAGTTCAGAATGAAGCTACTGCAATTTGACCCAGCACGACTGTGTGCCCTCCTAATTCCGCCGTCCACTTACATGCCACATGAGCGCCTGCGGCCACCACATTTACGAGAATGAATCCGGGCATCTGTCGTCACGCATCGAAATTGCGTCGTGCCAAACAAGACCATCACGTCGCACCTCTGATGCCATGCAGTTGTAGGTCTGTTGGCGCCAGCCCAAATCGGACCGTCATTGACCGGCCTGGCCGCAGGTGGACAGTCTCATACTGTTTCAGCGACCTCTGAGGCAGCGTCTCCGGCTCTCTGCCCGCCGGACAGCTGGTGGGCCGAACGAAGAGCATGACGACATGGTCAGCGGCGGCGTCACCTGCGCAAACGAAGGTGCGCGCTTACAGACACGCTGACAGTGCAGTTCACAGCATTGAGCATTGGCATTCAAATCCTCAAGCTTTTGATGGTCAGCATGGTTTTGAAACGGCATCGAGCAGTCACAAATGTGGCGCATCAATGTGTTGCAGACCCGGTCGAGGCATATATAAACCTCGCCTGTGTTCTTGACTTGCGCAGTGACTTCATGGGCGCCGTCCAGCAGTGCTTTGCCGTCAAAAACGGCGCTCAGTCCACTGTACTCGAAGGTCGTGTACGATAGGCCGTGCCCAAATGGGTACAGCACGGGCACCTTGAGGTACCTGCACGACAGACGCACAGTGCGGTGTTCTGAGTGGACATGGCACCTCAAAGGCCAACAGCGTGGCGCGATACTGGCCCTTAGGGAAGGCAACGCGTGAAGGTCAGATTGACAGCATGTGCGAGGCAGGATTTCGCATTTCCTTGAGGGCTACAACAGATCTCGAACTGATACTCAGCAGCGGCTTCACCTGTAGGTGCGGCCCGGCCAGTCCGACATGTCCATGTTGGACATCGCGATCTGCGATGTGTAGTTGTTGAATGTGTACGACAGCGGCAGCCGCCCGCAGAAGGAGGCGTCGCCAAACAGCAGGTTCGCGATGCCGGCCGCGCCCTGCATAATTGGCAGGCAGCATCAGCACGTTGGGTCCTCCGCTGCTGATGCCGGCCCACAGGTCAACCAAGATGCATCTTCTCGAGGCAGCTGACGGTCCCTAGATGAACGACTTCATGTCTATTTGAACAGCGCCTCAAATGCGTTTCACACCTGGCCTGGGTACCAGGATGTCATTATGGCGCCGACGCGGTCCGACTGCTGCAGCCACGAGACGTCCAGCGGGCCGCCGTGGATGAGGATAACCACTATGTGCGTGTCCGTGTACTTCGCCACCCCCTGCACGGTGCCCAATCAGCAGTATAGCGTCGCGGCGGGTCAGACTTGCGGTGCTCCTCATGTTGACCAGAAGGTGTGACTGCTGAGCGGATGCTGGAGCAGGTATGCGGAAACAACATCAAATGTAATTTCCAGGGGCAACACGCTCGGCAGGAAAGAGTGGTGCAGCAGCGTACCTTCACCAGGTCTTCCTGCTCGCCCGGCAGCCGCAGGTCGGTGCGGTCCAGCATCTCCGCCTGTGGTAGAAACGTGTGCTGGTAATCAAATCAATGGGTTTGGCAAGACACCACTGTCATCTTCCAGACTCAGTCAGCGCCTGCAGATGCGCGCTTTGCTGTTTGCAAAAGCTCCTGTCGTGCTCATGTGCATTGAAGAATCACGTTATTCTCACAGGGCATACTTGCAGTTGTGCAGTGGGGAGAGCCGCCTAGCACCTCCTGGATGGGGCTCCACATGGAGTAGCGGCCCTGGGGGTCGTTGGCGGAGTGGCCGTCGATGGAGCTGGTGCCGAGGCACAGCACGCACACGTCCGCCTCCTGGCAGTAGCCTGCAAATCGCGCAGCGTCATCACTCTTCACGGAGGTTATCTCTTGTAGGCTGGAAAGCCGCAGGCCAGGACGTGCTTCCTGCCAGGAATGGCGCAAGGACCATGGCTGGCCGTGGCGTGCCCCTCAATGAGCACGTGCATCAAGGCGCAGTGTCACTATTTTGGGAACGCAATGGGCTCAACGATCAGCACCTATGGTCTCGTCAACGCCGCCGGCAAACCAGCCGGACACCCGGCAGCCGGGGTGGTGCGTGACCAGATTGCTGCCGCTGCTGCCGTCCACCTTGTCCTGCATCAGAACACAATATGTCAGACTTGCCAGCTTGCCTAGCAGGCATGAGACCCAGCTTCGTGGGCATCGTGACTTGATGCTGTATGCGGGGCAAGCTGACAGCGTGCCCATTCGGCTCTGGCAGGCTTGGCAGCAAGGTGCGGATGCAATGCGTTTGTGGCGCTGACCTTGATAGCAGCAAACGGCGTGACGACTTCGCCTGCTGGATATCCATAATAGTTTCCCTGCAGCAAAGTACACTCTCTTGCGACGTTCTGATCTGGGGTAGTGCGCACGTAGCTGGTCAGACGTGTTTGAGGCGGCCCAAGGCAGCCGAACTGGGCCAGACCATTACCAGCAAGTACTCAGTGGTGTGAGCCTGCGGCCAGGGAACAACACATGTCACACGCGCACAATTGCATGTCAATGGCCGTCCTTTGCCAGATGCACCACTTCAGAGTGCTGCAACCACGAAAATAGCAGATCAGATTTATGAAGTAAGCAAACGGGCACAAGCCGTGCAGAACAAGCGCACCATGGGCCCGGCGACCACTATCCGCTGCTTGGCGTGCTTGTCCAGCGGCAGCAGCCGGCGCCTGCCACCGCTCGCGATGTTCTTCAGCAGCACAGATCCTGCGCCGCACACACTACCATCTCAGCAACAACGTTGCTGAACACCTTGCGGTCAGTCGTAGCCTCCGGTGAGGCGAACACACTCCTGCAGCTGTCTAACACACATCGCTCCAGGACGCATGAGCTGCAGATCCGAACCTTTCTCGACCGCCTCGACGGCGGCCGCCTTGTGTTCAGCGGCACCGATGACGTCGGCGCCGATGTCCGCAAAGGGCACGCTGCTGGGCGGCTCGAACATGCCGAGCCGGGAGCGCGCCCGCAGCACGCGCTGCGCCGAGCGCGTGATGTCCGCCTCGCTGACGAGGCCCGCGTCATGCGCCTCCCTTAGGTATGAATAGTCTGCGGGGCGATTGCAGCTGTTGGTGTCTATTGGATTTTGGACTGGCAAGCGCATCATGTGATGCACATGCAGACGGATTTCTGCTTGCATGGCTCGAAGCAGGTTTCCCACCTGTGCAGCTCATGTCTGTGCCCGCCTTGAGTGTGGCGGCTGCAGCCTCTGCATTCGATCTGCAAGTCAGAGCACGCAATTTCCTGAAGCCTTCGACACCAAGGCCATTGGATCGTTGTGGTGCATGCTGCACAGAAAGAGAAGCACATTTGCAGAGAGTGACAAGGCTGACGCCGCTCACTTCTTATACTTATGGCCCCACACTGCTGCCTCCACTGCACCGCAATCGCTCACAACGAAGCCGTCAAAGGCCCATTGGTTGCGCAGCGTCTCGTTGAGGATATTAGCGTCTGCGCAGGCCGGCACGCCATTCACCTGCCAGAATTGCAGACTGGATGTGGGTCTTGCCGCAAACACACTGGAAAACGTCCATGCTTTGGGAAGCAGTTGTGTGGTTTAGCTGCCAGCAGCGCACAGCACATCAGCTTGCATGGTGAAGACTGCTTGCAGAAGAAGTCTGAAACTGCGAAACGAAACTTCCCAGTACTCACCGCGTTGTAGCTGCACATGACTGACTGCACGCCGCCGTCGCGGACACACGCCTCAAATGCCGGCAGATACGTCTCCTGGGCGTCCCTGCATGCATGCGTTCTAAAAGTCAAGCTGTTTTTCAGTCTTCAAGTGATCGGAGCTAGGTATTCACAGACAGAGCAGGGAAGGAGAGCATTCGGAAACAGACCTCTCTGAGATCTGCGCATCAAACCGAAAGCGCGATGTGCCGTCCGCCTGCTCTAGACTGTACGCCGCAAAGTGCTTGCATGTCCCGTCTATCTGTGCATCACAGAACAGTCGATTACTACATTGGATTCGCTGGCATGCTGAGCTACCAGCGGATTGTCCATGCATGGCTGGCACTGCAGGCTCAATGCAAGAGCGCAACTTCAGTGCCGGAACAGGGAAGTGACTGCCGCACCTTGACAAAGCGCTTGTCGCCGCCTTGCAGCCCCCTCACAAAGTTGGCCGCAAGAGTGCCTGTTAGGTGCGGGTCCTCGCCATACGTCTCCTGCACGCGGCCCCACCTGGGGTCCCTGGCGATGTTGATGTTGGGATCAAAGCAGTTCAACATCCTGCGGCGCAAAACTCAAATATCAATGGAATTGACATTGCTGATGCGCACCAGCGGTGCCTTCCGCGCATGGACATGGCCAGAGCTACTGAGGCAGTTGGGCGGACACGCCTGCTTCTGTTTGACCGGCGCAGCTCGGCATTGTTTTTTGCCCTCATCTCGGAAGCAATCTGCAGCAATACGGTGACACGGGGGCATCAGCGCAAGCCAACCCAAAAGGGGCTTGTGTCTGGCGGCGATGCAGTTGGAAGTCCGCCTCCTGATATGTCAGCAGTTCAGCACTAGCACCAGTGCGGAGTATAGCATACAGCATATCGTTCAAATGCGCGCCTGACCGCCAATTTTCAGGAGCAGCGACTTTTGCCATGTGGCGGCCAGGCCGAGCGGGCTCGGGTAGATGGTGGCTCCTTCCGCAAAGCGATCCTCGTGCGCCCCATGCAGGCACTCTGCAGCGAGGTGCGAGCTATCTTAAAGACTAGTAAATTCGATCTGCCCGCTGTGGGATGGTCTGGCGGATGCTGTGCTTCCTGCTTCCAGAACTGCTAAACCCTAAGCCACGACTACATGTTGTGATTGAAGCTCTGAGCGACTTCGTGGCGTTTCAAGCAAAACTCCCAGTACCGGCAACACTACGCATCGCTCATCATCTCACAGCCGAGCTCATCGCGCAGGCTGACATCGCACCCACATTTCTTAGCAATCCCAGCAGCATTGTGAGCCATCCCAGCGCATTTCTGAGCCATTTCGGGCGTTCAACAGATTGTTGTGCCGCAAAGGCCCTCATATTGTATGCTTGGGTCCCGATGGGCATGTCACAGCAAGTAGCGAGCAAGAAGGGGGTGTTTCTGGGTGTCTCGGCAGCTCTGGTGCTTGGCGCACTGCCGTTCGTGTCCAAGACAGTGCGGCAGCGTGAGAACAACGTGGCAGCCATGCGCGATGCAGCCATAGACGCCAAGGATGCGGCTCGAGATTCGAGACTGAGAACGAAATCTGAGCACTGAAACGGTGCGGCCGCTGCTGACGCATGCACTTTCGAGGTGCGCAACCAAACTGTTTATGGCACGCCCCTTTACAAAACATGCCGAAACAGCTTCCTGATATCTGCAGATAGTGATGGCGGGGCGGAGGCGAAGGAAAGGGAGGAATGTGCACCTGCCCACCAGTTGAATGCGCCGATGCCCAGTCGCTCAACCGCTGGACTGCTGGAGGAGAGCTGCGAGATCTTCTCATCAAGGTTCATCTCCCGCAGGAGTCTCTCCACATGTTTGTTGTCCTCATCAGCTGCGCCTGGAACATCGATTTCGGTGTCGGGAGAGCACAATTCGCTTGATGTGCCAGCCAATGAGCTCACGATGTATCGTCGCACGCGCCTGATTGTGAGAGAGCTTCGGTCTGGACTGCTGCTCCGTCTTGCAGTAGCAGCAGCAGCCCCAGGGCAAGAGCTGCATAGCGCGTCATGGTCACTGGCCCTAGGATGCACTCGGCAATCATCGTCCAGACTATGCAACCCTACTGCAGCATGAATTTTTTGCCGACCACAGTTTGGGTCTCAATTGTGCCGATGCGAGTCATTCAGCTTGCTGCATCATGGACTTGGCCGTGTCGGAAATCAGCGATGCCGCGATCGACTCTTCGGAAGCTAGCCGGACAGACCTCCTCGCAAGGTCACTGTGAGCTGTTCGATTGTGCCTTATGGTCAAGATAAGTTGTCTTGCGTAAGAGCATGTAAAGCGACTGCTGACCAAGAAAATTTGGCGAAAGCTCCGAAAGCTCAATCCGGATGCTCGCCAGCGATCAAAGCCAGAACAGCCGTCTTCCTAGTCTTCAACAACATCGCCCACACACGGTTATCGAATCCTTTGATAGCTGCCCCTCGACAGCCGACCCCAGAGCCATGTCAGCAATGAGATTGCAAGCTCACGGCACCGCGTTCCAGGACTGCACACCTGCTCGTGCGGCGTGCAGGCAAACTGCGGTCTTCAGACACATTCACGTATGCAGATCCATCATCGGCCGTGCCAACAGACCGTTCAGTGGACGATCAAGGGCGGCGCCGTGCAGACAACAGCCTCTGCGTGCGGTGGTGGGCAGCGGCACAACGGAGGTCACCCTGTCACAGCCAGACGGTAGCACCTTACCACTCGAAAAGGTGCGACTGAAGGGCAAAGGTGTGCACAGAATGCATCCATCGCTGTAATTGGTATCAATGTGGTGCATGAGTACACTCTCAATAGCATGTTGCTGCCGGCGCCACAGGACGTGTTTATGGTCGGCAGTGCCACCGATGCTGACCTGAGGGTGCACGGGAGCAACGGTGAGAGCTATCAGCTGACCTGCGGAGTTGTCGCGCCTGGCATGATGATCACGGCGCGGCGTCGCCGCCCGATGCTGTGCTGGAGGCATAATGCTACACATGCTAGCCTGAGAGCCATTGGATTCCGCACGCGCAGTGGAGCAGCAGCATGCGAAGCTCGAGCGTAAAGGCGGCCGCGTCTTCTGCACGGCGCTTGCGGGCGACGAGGACGACTTGTTGGGCGAGACGCACACCTGGATGAATGGCACGGGCTTGCGGCATGGCGTAGCGTACCTGGTGGCCCCAGGATCCACGTTGGCATTCGGTGCGAAGTCGCCTCCGACGCATGTACAGACATGAGGCGTGTCATGCTTGCTGCGAGGTCACCTGCGTGTGCACGGCTAGCTGTGTGTGCCAGTGACGCACTGCTTGCACGCCCGGCTCGCTGCATTCCCTGATCTCTAAGAAAACTGTTCCGCCTTGCAGGTGATCAGCAGCAGCAGCACACCCTGGAATTTGAGGAGGTGGGCAGCGCCAGCCCTGCCATGGAGATGCTCATGAAGGTGGGTGCCCATTTCCAATTGCGCCGTGCATGTTGCGTCGTGCATGTCTTATCCTGCGCATAGCAGATTAGCCCTTTGGCAGTAATGTTGCCTGACATAGTGCAGCAGTGGCGCGCAAGATACGGAACTCTCATCCATGCAGGGCATGGCGAGCGGGGGCTCAGAGGAGGTCCGGAAACAGCTCGAGGGTGTGTGAGGGGCACAATGTTGGCAGAGAGAAATCATTACGAATAGAATTGCAGTCAATACCTGAAATCGTCGTCAATCTAATCGCATCATGCCACGACTTGGCAAATCGCTCGCAGTACGTGCTCAGCCGCGAGCCAGTAGCTATGATCTATCAACAATTGCCTAAACCACACCTAGTCCTAAACCAGCACTCTGTCCAGAATACGGTGCGCAAAAACTTGAAGAGCGGCAAAGAGATATGCTGTGCTGTCACCAGCCGCAAGGTAGCCGGGAGCGACAGGCGAGGCAGCAGGCGCGTCGCTGCCCGCACTTGACATGGCTGCCTTCTATCAGCCAGGATACTGCAGCAGCAGCCTGCACGCCCTGCTGCTACAGGGCTACGCTACGCCAGGCTGCCGCCGGCAGGCTGGCTGCCACCGCCGCCCGCCGCCTGGCTGCCATCGCTGCCGTCCGCGGCTATCGCATCGCTCAGTGGCAGCGCCGGCTGCAGCACCTCGGCGAGGCGGCCCTGGCGGCGAAGCTTCTCCAGCATCTCCAGGCCGTCGAGGCGCGTCAGGTGCGCATTGATGTCCTCCACCTCCATGTCCACGGCCACCTGCGACAGTGTGATATGATGCTTTGTCAAATCAGTCTTGCTGTGATTGTCTCCAATCAAATGGAGATGCATCACACGACAGCAGGGAAGAAGATCGTGACGGGACAGCGCTGTTTGAGAGGTATAGTGCGGTCCTGAAACGGCTAATGCACGCCCAGGGTGGGGCACGGCGTGGTCCTTCCCCGCTCCAGACTCAATCGCTGCACCTCCCAGCTAGTGAAGCTCACTACAGGGCTGGCGGCAGCGAGCTCCCACCTGCAGCTCCCCCGCGGCGCACGTGGTCTGCCCCAGCCGCAGCGCCGCGCAGCTAGATGCGGTGGATGAGCAAAGGTATGCCGATGGGAATCCCTCAAATCCTAAACGAACCTGCAGCTCCCGCGCGGCACGCATCGTCTGCCCCAACCGCAGCGCCGCGCGCGCCAGCTCGACGCGATGGATGAGCCGCTGCGGCGCCAGGTCCACAGCGCGCTCGTAGGCCGCCAGCGCCTCCACGTGGCTGCCCGGCGCCAGCGTTGCGCCAAAAACCACCTTGATGAGCGCGCGCACCATGAAGTTGAGCTGCAGGGGCGCAACACACGGAGCCGCCATCAGCATTTCTGCTGCGCTGCACATTTGGCTGCGGAGCACAGTCTCCTCGCATGTGCCTCGGATATGTTACCAAGTGCAAGACCGTTGCAAGTGTAAGACAGCCTGCCTGCTACCGCAGGACTGAGTACTTGGCCGGCAGCAGCCAGATGAACTACATATTTCTGGCAGCAGCAGACGGATGTTTGTCAGCATGCCATAACGTGCAATACCCTTGGCGCACCTGCGCCATCTCGGTGTGCCAGCGCCCCATGAGGTGGTGCGCCAGGTCGTTCTCTGGGTCCGCCGCCAGCGCCGCCTCTGTGTCCTTCCGCGCCGAGGCCGCCAGCTCCACCTTGAACACGGGGAGGACACCTGGTTCAGACTGTTGCATGCCACACCGACTTTTGGCAGAAGAGTGAAAACCGAGATGCATGGGCTGCCGGGTGTTCCACGGCTGCGTGACTTGTGCAGGCTTCAGCAATGAACGTGTGTGCTCTCCTGCATTTCCAATTTTATGCACCCACACAGCTCACATATGCAGAAAGAGTGATGTCGCGGTGCATTCTCTGACACACAAGTTGCGCACCTTTCGCCGGTTGTCGACAAAGAAGGTGAGGCGGCCCTTGGCCACACACGATGCGACATGCGCCGTCGCACAGGCTGGGTCTACTTCCAGCGCCTGGCAGAGGAATCGACACCAATAAGGCCAAGTGTGTCACTCATGATTAGGCACTCAGGATTGTCCAATAGCGCCTGCCAGTACGCCTGCCAGAACACTAAGTCGCCTGAAATGCAGTGCGAGATCGCCGACAAATTTTCATGGACAGCTGGGCGAAAGCGGTGTGCACCTGCTCTGCGAAGGCTATGCCCTTCTCGGCGCAGCTCTTGGCCTCCGCGTCAGGCGTTCCTGGGATGAAGGTGATGTCGCTCCACTGCTTCGACAGGCAGGCCAGGTACTCTGCGTGGCCGGGCACCAGCTTTGTCGCCTCCTGCAGCAGCCGCGGCATATACTTCTGATGAACATATCACGGTGACTGTCGTCGTGAGTGTCGTTTCCGTTTTGTCGCAGTCACGATGGCTGAAGTGAAGTCCAGCTCAGTGTGCTCATAAGAACCATAAGAAACAGTGATTGATGCAGCTTCCAACAGGGCTCAGAAGATGTGCACCTCGAAGGCTTCAATGGCGCCGTCGATGTCCAGAGCTTTCTGACGCTGAAATCCCCGCTCGGCGGCGGCCCGCGCTGCGTGCTGCGGCCCCTGCTGCTCTCTGCGGCAGGGGAATAATATATTCAGGTCTCGTAGTGCAGCTTCTTGGATATCGAAATGTGACACCACGCACAGACGGCAGGCGTCCTACAGCACTCGATGCCTCAAGACATGAGTGATGCATGCAGCGCACGAACCAATCAACATCTCAGGGTTGCACGGCGGCGCACCGCCGCTGCTGGTTGGCTGCCTCGTCCTCGTGCCGCCGCCGCCACGGCAGCCGCAGGTGCAGGTGGCTACCGTGCTTGCCGTGGGCGCGCCGCGCCTTGGCGGTTCGCCGGTGTTCATGCCAGCTGCGATCAAGGACAGAGATCACGGAGTGCTGCATTGCTGGAGTCCCATACCCATACCTCCGTGACTGCTCTGACGAATATGCACCGCTAAGGTCGAGGCAGTTCAATGGGGCTTGCCGCCCTTGTTGCTACCTCACCTGTGCCGCGCGCGCGCCACACTGCTGCCCACTTTGTACCTCAGCACTGCTGCCAGATGGTGCACCTGCAAACGCCGGGGAAGCATGGTGTATTGATGAGGACCTTTACCCAATCAGCTTGGTGGCGGGAGGTGCCGGTAGGCTTCTGCTTCCACACAGGAATTTGCACACATGGGACTATGCGCGTTCACCCAGCAATGAAGAGTAGTGCGCATCTCAGCCCATAGTCAGGATCAAAGACAGCTGCACTCACCTCGCGACCCATGTATGGCAGCGTGTGCCACGGTGCGAGGCTCTGCGGCGGCGCCGGCTGCTGCAGTGCTCGCCGCTTCTTCGAAGCATGACTGCCATCCTCCTCCCTGTTCGCCGCTGATGCCGCACCGGCAATAGCGCGGGACAGCAGAGCCTGCCATGTTCGGTTGCAGCACCAGGGTTCAGCATGTGTAGTTTTCAAGCCTGAAGCGGGTGCTCTGTGAGGGTGACCTCCGCGCTGCGATGTGAACGCATGCATTAGGCAGAGTATCTGAGTCTGCATGCATCTCAGCGACATCAACACGGAAGTGCATGACGCACGAAGGGCGCAAAGACGCGCAGAGGCCTCGTCTGCTGCTGTCGATAGGGCGCCTTCACTACAAGGATGGCTCCTCTCCTGCGGCCAGCCGGGTCCTCGAAGCAAAACCGCATGTCACAGCTGTTGCGCAGACTTCAGGAAGATATTCCTGTCAGATGCTTAGGCAGTGTGGATCAATGCTCCGGGTCACTTTCGATCCACCACCGTCCAACCTGATCAGATTGATTGATCGACGGGGAAGTTGCCGCTGCTGATCGTTTACAGTGGATGTTCCGAAAATAATGCGGCAGACTGAAGCAGCAGAGCTTCACAAAGCGGGATGTGAGCCGGTCAACGTCTCCCTGGCTTCGAATCCAGGGAACAGGATGATGCAACAATTACTGCTTAACCTCATAAAGTGACTGCCGCCGCCCTGCCGCCGTTGCCCGCTTTTTCTATAGGCAGTTGCAACATGCAAAGGTCCAACTACAGCGACGTTTGGCTGCAACAAACAGCGAGCAGAGCCGCTGCTCAATGTCCTCGTCCTGGCCGGCCCGGGAATCAGCGACGTTCATCAGTGCCTTCAAGGTTACAGATACGTGCGCACGGAGACCGCACGCAACAGCCCCTGTCATATGAAAGGGTGATCCTTGTGACAGATGAGGATAGTCACGCCGTCTGCTCCTCGAACAGTGGCTGGAATGGGAAGTCCGGAGACCGCTGCAGCCTGCAGCAGATCATCACACAGGTGTGGCGTCGCCTGTTTGGGGCACTAAGTCTGGTCGCAAGCCAGGAAACACACTCAAGGGACAAACTCAACACACTTCACGAGGCACTGGGTGTGGGCTGCGCTCACGCACAAGAGACAGCCTGGCTTGTGAGCTGTGTTTGGAAACGGAAAGCAGGGGCGCACCAGTTCTCCTCTGACCATTTGTGCTTTGGCCCGCCGTCCACAACGTGCATGCTGCAGTGCAAGCCAGGACAAGGATGTCAGCCGAGGTGCAAGCAAGGAAAACTGCAGCAACAAAGCCACGGCAGATCTGCAGTTCATGCAGCGCCCATGTCCATGTCTTGGTCAAGAAGCTGGCACCTGTATGCGTGCCGCGAGTGCGGCGACGTGTTCTCGTGTGAAAAGTGCACGTTCGCCCCGTGCAGCAGCACCAGCGCGCCCGCTTTGCACTGCGATCAATGTTTGGATGCTGCATCGATGGCTGCCTTCACGAAGTCTGTGCCGCAGCAGGTCATCAGAGTGCGCGGCCGTTGCAGAGCAGTGCAGAGCATGCGGACAGCAAGGTTGCTGACGCATGCGATCTGAGGGCAATCAATGGCCGGGCCTGCACCTCCAGAGGCACAAACTTCGTGAGGTCGTAGTCTGGCTTCTCGCCGTCAAACCAGACACTGTCATCTGTCTTCCTTTTGAAGCGGCGCGCGACGCCAGGCTGGTGCGAGCCCGGCCATGTCCACAGGCAGCCTGCAACATATGGTGCCGAGTCTCCAGTGCTGTTGCTGACAGAAACTCCAACAAAACTGAACGTCCGAAGTGTTGTAAGCAGGCTTGTGTGTGGGAACACAGTGCAGGGACAGAACATGCAGTGTTCGAGTGTCGTGCACAAGTCACACGCCAGTAAACGGCAACTCACCGTTTGACTTTGAGGCGTCCTCCAGTGCCACCCAGATGCCCGTCGCTGTCGGCGGATCGGTCCTGCGGAGAGATGAGGCAGCAGCTTCAACATGACAGACTCATTCAGATACAATCCAAGTCTGCAGAGGAGCACGCGCATGAGGCCGCCATACCACTGGCATATCAGCTGGGAGTGCATGACACGAAATGAGGCCCTGCGGACGCCCGCACCAGAGGAAGCTGCTGTCCTGGTGCGGCACAACCTCGCCGCCGATCTTTGGCTGCTTGCAGATGTACATGCTCTGCACCGGCAGCGGCCGGTCAAACTCCAGCGACCTGAACAGCGCCTGCATCTTCTTCGACCTGCGTGATGCGTCCACACCACTGTTGTTGTTTTGCGCCGATTCTCCCTAGAGCCTGAGCGGCTTCGAACATTGACCCCGTAAAGAGCAGCCAGTCAGCAGGTTGACTAGCGATCCAGAGTGAGCACCTTTACCCTGGCAGCTCATGCACACGCTGGAGCAGTCGTGAAGGCATAGCATGTGTTCCAGGAACTTGCTAACACAATCCGAATTCAAGGAGCATTCCAGAAATGATCAGAGGCTTTTGCTCACCGTGAAAATTCCCGGAAGACGGGGTCCAGGTCGTGCATCGCGTGCCCGATCTTGTTGACCGCCAGCGCCTTGGGCTTGGTCAGCTGTTTGTCGGCGTCCATCGCCTTTTCCTCCAGGAACACCGAGATGCCGTTGGCGCTGTCCAGAAACTGGTTGTCCGTCCGGTATTGCTGCGGTTGAGAGAACAGAACTAGAGCTGTACTCGTACAACGTCAACGATGCAGGCAGGCGAGCACTTGACGCTGCGCATGCTGTGCTGACCGCGGAAGCAAGAGGTTGCAGGATGCATGATGCCCGATGGCTAGGCGTCAACGTCGTGCGCATGCTTGTATGTCATCGAGATACTCGCCTGGTTCACTGTGCTGAAGACCGAGGGGCTGGACGCGTCGAAGTGCTCGATGATCTTCTCGGCACGCCCCTTCAGCTGGGCCACCTCGTCCGCTGACGCAAAGTCGTCGAGCACCAGGTACCCTGCGGTGCATCGGTTTGGGTCATGCAGGTGACGATGCAGGTTACAAATCGCATCTTGCAGTCGAGTGCTCCATGGCAGATGTGCTGCTTGCCAGCATGTGCGCATGTGCGCATTTGCTCACCGTCATTCTGAAATGCTGTGACCTGCTCCGGCGTCAGCAGGCTCTCTGCGCCTGGCGGTGCCATGCCTAGCCCGCTCACACAACCGCTTTTGAATTTTCGGCAAGCAGCAATGAGCTTTGCGCGAGTATGCCTGACCCTGAAGCAGAGAGGCTGACTGTACAGAGCCTGATGCTCGACTCAAGGTCAAGGCATGCACTAACAATTTCGAAAACCACAGAGTGCAGCGCGCCGCGTCAGCCGCAGACAAGAGCAAGATTATCCGCGTGTGCGTGACTGATATCAAGCGTTCTTCACGCTGTTCACTGGTTATTGTCCACCGCTTGGACCCTTCTAGCACGTGCCTCCTGCTGACGAATTGCAAATGCTCAGACCGCAACACACACCCGATGCTGCAGTGCAGGTAGCTAGGTCAGTGAGCATCACAGCAGCTCAGAACGGGAGGAAAGTGCGAGTCTGTTGCATTGGCGCATCGCCCAGGCTGTCCAGAAGCCTTCGGTTTTGAAACTCGCTTTGGCCATCGTGCTGCGCTTCCCTTTGCTGCTGTGAGGCCTGCTGGCTCCCGCAGGCCATCAGCAAAGGAACCGGACATGATATAGACAGCTGCAGGGGCGTGGCCCCAATGCCGAGGGAGCTGCGCAGTGTGGTCGAGTGTGAAACATCGTGTCTGGAGTCCATCTGGGCCTCGGAGACATGCCCTCTCTGGTGCGTGCTGCCTGTCGCATCGCACAGATACAAATCTCGTGTTAAAGAAACGTCATGCATGCCTTACTCTTCGCGTCTGAGTCTGACGCGCTTCGTGTCTCGTGCTGCAGCGATGACCTCTTCAAGAAGCCGCACGAGTTCACCACCTGCGGCTGCGTCTTCTGCTAGTGAGTGCCAAAGCTTGATGTCGACATTACAATAGTACCAATCAATCAATTTCCGAAGCACTATCAATTTACCTGTGCCCGAACATCAAGCTGCGGAATGCCAACGCTTACACGCCGCGCGTTGTGTATCGCAGTGAGTGCGTCATACCGACGCTGGAGGGCATCGGCATCACCGAGTCCAAGTGCCCGTCCTGTGGCCAGCCGGGCTGGAAGAACGACCTCAGGCCGCACCTGCTGCACCAGGGCATCGTCGACTTTGTGCGCCAGCTGCGCGTGGTCAGCCCTTCAGGTATGCGACGCTTTCTGTTCTGCGGAAGTTTTTGGTCTGCTGGTCTCAAGACTAAAACGCAACCGCCTTCCGATATGAAGTCGATACTGATCATGACTGCTGCGATGTTGCAGCTGCGGCTGCGCCAGCATACGCTGCGCCTGGGGACAGCAAACCGACGCAGTCCCAGCAGGAGCCCAGCCGCCAGGCGGCCGCGGCCAGCAGCCCGGCAGCACCGTCCAGAGAGGCTGCGAGCTGTGCCAGCCCCTCGGTAGCCAGCACGCAGCGGCCGCAGCAGCAGCAGCTTGGGCAATGCTGCAGCCCTCCAGCAGCCAAGGCAGCCAGCCAGCAGTGCAGCAGCCCTCCAGCAGCATGCTCACCGGCCAGCGAGCAGCCATTGCCGGATCTTGCAGTGTCAACGGCGTCGCCGTGGGAGCTACAGCCATTGCAGAGCGGCGCCGCAGCGACGCCGCTGCACCCGCACGCATCTCAGGATGATGAGCTTGACGGTCCCGCACCAGCAGCAGCGGCAGAGCCCGCCCTCGCAGACGGCGCTCAGGCAAGCCAGCGGGGAGCTTTGCCGCTCCCAGCCATGTCTGCAGATGCGGCCACCGACTCAGAGCAGCGAAGCCAGGCCGCACCAGAGCAGCAGGCCGCCCGTGAGCAGCATGTGTTGGGCGCGGTCGAATCAAGAGCGGCGTCCACACTGCCGGCGCAGCAGCCTGCGGAGCGTGTCAGCGGCAATGGCAGTGCATCGCCGCCGGCGGCGGCGGCGACAGCGGCAGCAGTAGCAGCGGCGGCAGCAGCGGCGGCAGCAGTGACAGTGGCGCTGGCGCAGCGCGGCCGCCCCGCAGCAGAATCGCAGCCTCCGCGCAGGGCAGCGCCTGTCAACCAGGAAATCTCGCGGCAAGCCCATGGCAGCAAGCCCAGGGCGAAGCAGCAGGAGCATGACATGCTGAGGGACGGCATTTGCGAGGCTGATGTGCACCTGCACGTGGGCGAGGTGAGGGCTCGCATGTGCTTGCTGCATGCACCGCTGTTCTCGTTGACGAGGACCCACATTCCAGAGTGTAAAGTGCACCTCAGAATGTGATCCTGGCTGACAGACATGCAGACATTGTGCATGAGTCAGAGCACAGCATTGACTAAAGCTGCCTGTGCTGCCAACGCTGTGCCTCGCTCAATGTTGAAACCTCTCACCCAGTGTAGCGGCTGACATCCAGTGGCTGACAGTCGCCTGCGCATCTGCCCCCAGGCGGAGCAGTTGCCCGAGGCCGACGCGCTGCTGGCGGACATCAACAACCTGGACTGGGCCATCGCCAAGGTGCAGCGCACGATCGCTGCGATGCCCGCAGAGCCGGCGCCGCGCCCGACGCCGCCGCGGGACGCCACCCTGGGCCTGACGGAGTCGCTGGCTATAGGCACGGAGCGCAGCCTCGACGCCATTGACGCTGCCGTGCGGGCACTGGGTGCCAGGTGAGATGACTGATCACTTTGACCTGCAGCCGATGGCTGTTGAATTCGCTCGTGGCACCTGTTGCTGGACTGGAACCTGCAGGCGTTGCAAATGGCGGCGCCTCTGCAGGATGCGTCAGAAACTGTGAAACTAGGAATGAGTCGTGTCCACAGACGCGCTGGTTGTAACAGTCCACTCCTGTTATCATGCAGCCTGCCCGAGCTCACCTGCCACGAGGACCCGGCGCCGCAAGCAGCAGGCAGCCCGCTGCAGGGGCAAGATGCCCCCGACAGTCAGGCAGCTGACAGCGCCAAAGCCTCCCGGCAGCCGCCGCGCAGCCTGCCACAGCCACCAGCCGGCACGCCGCATGCGGCGGCGGCCCACCCCGAGCAAGCCAGCAAAGCAGAAGTGGCAGTAAGCCCGGAGCCATGGCCGGATGCGTCCGATAACCCGTCATGGCGCCCGGCCAAGACGGCCACGGTAGCCTGGCCGCGCGGCCAGCGGCACAGGGCTATGCAGACGGGCACAGCCGACTCTGGGTCGCATGGGGCCGTCAAGAGCGGGCCGGCGGCCGCAAGCGGCGTCAGCGGCAGGCAGCCTGTGGCACCTGCAGCGGCAGCGTCGATGGCCGAGGGCGGCAGCACCAGTAGGCAGCCTGCAGCATCTGCAGCGGCAACGCCGGCGGCTCAGCGGGATGCGCTTGAGGAGCAGGCAGCGGCGGTGCAGCAGGCGGCGGCAGCGGTGCAGCAGCCAGCCGTCGAGGAGGGTTGGCAGGCCGACGCCCTGCCGCAGCTGCATGCGCCACGGGGCCGTCTGCGCAAATCCGCCGAGTCTGATGGCGCCGCGGCTCAGCCGCCGCCGCAGGCGGGAAGCGGCGAGCTCGCTGCCACGCCGCGGGCCGCCGCGCAGCAGCAGCTGCAGCAGGCAGGGAGCGGCGAGGTCGCCGTCACGCCGCGGGCTGCGCCCCTTGCAGGCGTGCCTGGATCAGGGGACGGCAGCTGGAGGGCGAGCAGCGGCAGGCGGAAGCGACGAAAGCAGGCCCACCCGGCAGCCGCGCCGGCCGACCTGCACCGCAGCGCGCCCTGCGAGCGGGACGGCCAGCAGGCTGCGGCGGAGCCTCTGTCCGATTCCGACGGGGCGACGCGCCGCGTCCGGGCGCGTCTTGCTGACGGCAATGCGCCACGCCGCGATGCCGGCACAGCCGCAGGTGAGCTGAGTTGAGTCAGCCAGCAGGGTGTTTTCATCCACTCGTGGCGTGATGCCGGGGTGGTTTTCTTGGCACCACAAGCAACAGGGATACATAGAGGGCATTGGGCTGTTGCTGGCACCTGAGGTCTGACGCCGCAGTCGACCATCGGTGGCCCATTCTTCATGGGGTTTTAGGGTTTTTTCCAGATCAAAATCAGTCCAGGTGCCTGATCATGTGCAGGCAGGAGGCGCGGCCCAAGCCTTGTGGGCCAGCGGCTGGAGGTGTTCTGGGACGGCAACGACAGACACTTCGCCGGCGTCGCTGACGGCTTCAATGCCGACGAGGTGTGACCAGGACCACCATCTGCTCAACTGAGTCACATCAGACACACAGAGTTTGGCGCACGTGCTGGGCAGCCAACATGTTCACCCCAACACGCTGCCTGCGCTTGGCCGGCTTCATCGGCTGCCACCAGCCACCGAGCTTCCACAACATGGACGGACCTGGATGCTCAATTGTGAGTATTCAATGATGTCATAAAAAATGAAATGAATAAATAAAATATATAATAGAAATGTTTTGAAAGTTTTGGTGACATCTAACGCACTTCCGCAATGCCTATTCCCAGGGCAAGCACCACATCGACTACGACGATGGCGACCAGGAGGAGGTGGACCTGTCGGAGGTTCCGTGGCGGCCGGTGGACGGCTGGAGGCCCAGGAAGGTGCAGCGCAAGGCTGCCAAGGAGCGCGCCGAGGCCGAAGCGCGGCGGCAGCGGATCACCGCCGCCGCCGCCAGGGCCACGACCCACATCCCCAGGCCGATGCCCCGTCGGCGCGTGGCGCCCGGCGAGCAGGTGCACACCACCAGTCCGGAGCGGCAGCCGACAGACGATGGCGGCGAGGATAGCTTGGAGGCGGCTGCCAGCGCCCTAGACAGCAGCGGCTCTAAAGGCGGCGGCGGCACCGACAGCAGCGCCGGCGCAGGCAGTGATAAGGGCAGCCCAGCAGCGAGCAAAGCCGAAGGCTGCTCGCTTGCAGACAACAGCGGCGAAGCAGACAGCAGCGATGCGGACAGCAGCGACGGGGACAGCCACTCGGCCAGGCGCCGCAGGCACTGCGCGCCCAGTGGCAAAGCGCGGCGCCTCGTCGGCAGGAAGCGTCCGCTGCCGCTCACGTCGTCAGGCGCGGCAGACCCTGGTGCGGCTGCGCCGCGGGGCAAGGCTGCTCGCAGCACGGCGGCAGGCAGCGTGCCGGCAGCGGCAAATTCGTCCCTCGCCTTCAAGGCGGCGCACCCGAAGGCGGCGGCGCTGCGGCTGCCGGAGCCGATTGCCGCCATGGACAGCCAGGTCGCCGCGGAGCTGCTGAGCAACTTGCAGCAGAGCGAGCGCCCCCCAGTCCGCACGCCCGCTGCTGCCCGCCACCGCTCAGACAGCCCGCCAGCGCGCCACAGCGCTCGGGCCGCCGTGACACGCCGTGATGCACAGCAGGACTCCGTCGAGGCAGCGAAATCAGCCGCGCCGCCGCCGCTCGCAGCGCCGCTCGCAGCCGCAGCGGACGCCGCACCTACAAGTCCGGCTTCCAGAGCCCGGGCCAGCGGGCGGCTGGCCGCACAGGCGGCGCCAGGTGGCACGCCGACCGATACGCCGGCAGAGCCGGCTCGGGTGCAGGCGGCGGCGGCGCGGACCCAGCAGCGCACGCCGGCGGCGTGCCCGCCGAGCGCAGCCGGCAAAGCGCCGGCGCCGACGCCGCCATCTGCCGCTGCACGAACCGCGATGAAGACGCCAGCGGCTCGGCGCGACAGCACGGCGACCACCGCCACGCCCGCCTGGTGGGTCCCCAGTATGACGGCGTCGGGCACGGAGCGCCGGGACAACGCCGCGGGCGTGTTCAGCAGCGGCAGGGCGCGCAACGGGGGCCACGGCGAATCCCAAAACCCTGACACGCCGGCCGCGGCGCGGCTGCCGGACAGCGGCGAGGCGCTGTTCGCGTGCCTGCCGGGCGGCTCGTGCGCCTCTGCTCAGGGCGGCAGCCCCGCGGCGGCAGCGGCGGTGGCGGGGCCTGGCGGCAGCTGGAAGACGCCGGCAGCGGCGTCACAGCCGGCATCGCAGCCGGCATCGCAGCCGGGGCGCCGGCGCTCGGCCGTGACGCCGGCGTTCCTGCGCCTTACGGGCGTGGCGAGCCTCAAGACTCCCAAGGCAAGGCTTTGTCGTCCTTGCACGAGGAAGTGATGCACACATAGCCAGCTGAGAGCATCCACCCTGCCAGCCACCATTTCCTGTGGGACGCTCAGCCCTCCGCCCTTCACAGTGCTGCAGCGACAACAGTTCTTGGTTGTTGCATATGGCGGGGCCCCAACAGGCAGCAGGGACGCAGAACGGGAACATCTGGTCCCATTCCATGTCTCACGCTTCCTGACATCTGCCGCAGACGAGGAAGCCTGGGACGCAGAGCCTGAAGAAGGCGCGTGCCGGCCGCCAGGTGCTGGCCTCGGTGGACCCCGCCGCCAGGGCCGCCCGCAGGTAGGGTTTACAGTGTGTGACACCCTTGCACAACGTTCTGGCCAAGTGCACTCGAACGCTTGACCTCCCTGCTGCACATGCCGCGAATGCCATCGCCGCGATCAGCTTGGGCCTTCCGCAGTTCTGCAGGCTTTGCCAGGCGGCATGAACGAGGGTTTTCATGATGCTTCAGAAGGTCTCCTGCTGAGCCTGCGTGCTGGTCTGCAGGGACAGCGGGAAGCGGGTTGTCTCCTGCAGCGGGCTGCCCGGCGTCCAGGTCAAGATGCTGTCCAGGTTCTGCGAGCAGCGAGGCGAAGCCTTCAGCCTCAACAGCAAGTCCACGGCGCCGCCAGAGTGCGTCCTCTAGCTGGCAGCCATCCGCTTGCCACAATCTGATCCTTGCGTTCATCTGCTTGATCATCTGTGCGTAGTGGTGGTTTTCGTATGATTATTGACCAGCTTGGTCTGTTTGTATGTTTGCTGAGCTGTTTACGTGCCGCAAAGACGGGCGTCTCCTGCTCAGCCCTGCATCTGGTGCAGTCCATGGCAGCGCGTCTGCAGGCCTGCTGCCGCCAAGGCTGCTGCGCTCTTCTCCACACTCATTGTGAACTTTTGTTTTGAAACCAAACGAGGCTCACGCCCTGCTGCCGCAGGGGCACGACGCACCTGGTGCTCAGCGAGGCGCGGGGGCAGCAGGGGAAGCGGACGCTCAAGGCGCTGCGCGCAATGCTGCGCGGCAGCTGGCTGCTGTCCTGGGACTGGGTCACCGACTCCATTGCCGCCGACGCCTGGCTGCCGGAAGCCGACTACGAGATCCAGGTGCGCACGCATCTTCAATGTGTTTGCCCCCATGGAGACGACTGCAAGTTGCAGGTGCGCAGTCCTCTGCATGCTGGAAGGGGAACGTGCTGTGTTTTCTGTCTCGGCAGAAATTCATAGACTTTTGATTTACAGCAGTACGTCTCATCTCATGCAGCTGCGTCTATGCTATGCGCGCTCATGGAGATCCACTTGTGGTGGGAGGCGAATCTGGCGGCGACACCTGGTGGCTGCAAATGCGCAGGGGATGGCAGGGGGGCTGAACAAGCCGGAGGGGCCGCGCAAGGCGCGGCTGCGCCACCGTGTCGGCAAGCCACCGCTGCTGCACACCCTGCACGAGGCCATCGTGCTCGGCGCCTCCCTCACCGCAGGCAAGCATCATTCGTCCCCTGCCACTTCGCATTCGCCTTGCTTGGCGCCTTCCTCACCGCAGGGTGGGTCGTTGCTGTGGATGTGCTGGCGCACCTGCAATGCTGAGCTTGCCATGCTCCCTTCGTTCTCTGTGCCCCAGTGTTCTCGGCAAATTGTCCTGAACACCTGCAGGAACGTATGCGCCATGAAAAATCTATCGAATGCCTGTCAATATACGTGATGTACATCCACCAAACTCAAATGCCCGGTGGAGTGGCCTATAGACACACTTCCGCTGTCGAGGCCGACATGGATGTGCTGGTGGCCGCAAGCCCTATTGATGGCACTGGCCCTAGACACTCAATTCTCAAAGGTGTGACTGTCACGCTCACGGTGGATGGTCCAGGTTCTACCCTTTGCCGTAAAGCTGCAACTCTTCCGCCCAGACACGCTGCCGCTGTCGCGGGACGAGCTGGAGGTGGCGGAGGCGGGCGGCCGCCTGCTGACGGACCTGCTGGCAATATTAACCATGATTGTAATCTCAAACCGACAACACCACCACCCGCAGACACGCTGCCGCTGTCACGGGATGAGATGGAGGTGCTGGTGGCGGAGGCGGGCGGCCACCTACTGACGGACCTGCCGGCGGCGGTCGCCGCCGCGGAGCGCAAGGCGGCCGCCGACGGCGCCGACGGCTCCCAGGCGGCCGCGGCCGCGCCGCCGCCGCCGTCGGTCTACGTCCTGTCCACCGGCACTGACACCGCCGAAGTGGTGGATTTGGCGGTGCGCATTTCCGGCTATCTTTGACAGGGACTACAACTTTTTTTACGTCCCAAGCGGCTGCCTGCACGCGGGGTTGCAGGCCAGGCGGCCTGATGCGGTGATGCCAGCATTTTGAGACAAGCTTGTTGCGTACGGCACACACAACTCAATCAAGATTTTGCCTGCGGAACTGTAGGGTTCTGGCGCCTGCTAACTTCGTCGCACAGAACTTTGGCAACCGATTCCCACCCCTTTGATGCGGTGCCGCGTGTGTGTGCAGGCACGCCCGGGGGTGCTGGTGCTATTAAGCAACTGGCTCCTGGACTGCATTGCGGCCATGAGCATCATCCCCACCGAAGTGTACGAGCTGCACTACTAGAGCAACTGACTTATGTGGCGCAGCCAGCCTGGCGGCGTGGGTTGCCTGTCATGCGCGCGGGGAAGGGGGAGGCGGAGCAAAACGGAACAGGCTGTGTAGTTTGTGTCGGTTATGTGCAGTGATTGCAGACGGGACCATTTTTGTGTGTGGAGCGTGTCGTCAACTGTAGTGGGGAGTCGGTCTTGCGATGTGCAGGCAAGGTGTGGAATGTTTGGTCTCGCTCCAAACTCGAGGTGGCAGATGCAATCGTCAGCTCATGGTTCAGGGCCAGCTGAGGCTTGCTGCATGTTTGTACGCAGCGGCGGCAATACAAGTGCACTGCCCAAGTGAATTTCCTACAAAGCTGAAAGCTAGACATACTTGTAATACGTAGGAGACGACATGGCAAGACCGCTTCAAAATTTTCTTGTGCGTCTGATTGTCAGCACCATGCGAGTGTCTGCAGAAAGCCTGTCGTAGCTACCGGTATGTGCTCACAGAAAGGCGTGCGCCGGCGCAGCAACTTCTGACACAACGAGGATGCGGCTTGAATTAGCACTCTCAGCTTGTGACTTCTGCCTTGTCCAGTCTACGCGGTCATAGAACAAAAGGCTATCTTGAGGCCGAATGCAGCAGCAGCGGGCGGATCATTGGCCTCAAGCGCCTCATGTCGATCCTGTTAGGCTGAGTCGCAGTGTACAACAGCAAGCGCCAGCCTGCCGCTTTTTCTGAGGCAACAGGTATCTTCATTGCACTGCCTCCCTGGAAGAATAGCGGTCACCGCCGTAGCCCAGAACACGCTGCCGCGGCGCGCATTCAACCCGGACCGCCAGAGGTGGCCGCCCCTGCCGCTGCAGAGCGATGGCGGCGGCGCAATGCCTTCCATCTGGCAGCTGAGTTGTTTCATATTCTTCTGCCAATGTCCACCGTCGCAGCGCTTTCCATCTGGCGGTCGAACCCTTCTGCCGCGATGCGGCAGTCAAGCCAGCTGGGCGAGCAGCGAGCGCAGGCGCTCCTGCTGCGGCTCGGACGCGTGCGGCAGCGCTGCGCGGATGAGCGGGATGGGCACCATGCCTCTCGCCAGGTCCGCCGCCGCGCCCAGCCCCTGTTCCTTTGCCAGCGCGTGCACCGTCTGCGCAGCAGAAATGCCGTGTTGTAATGTCGTGTCCTCCAGGACTTGATATTATCACCAGTTTATAGCTCAGGTGGACAGGCCTGAGATGGAAATCAGAACGGTGAGCGCCTGAGCGGTGGCTTCCACTCCATCGTCTTGATCAGGAGATGAGGCACAATCCGGAATCCTGTCTTATGTCATCGCAAACATCAGAAGCGGACCTGCAGCGTCTGCAGGTGGCGCGCGAGCAAGGGGAAGAAGGCGGCCCAGGCGGCGGCCCAGGCGTCGCGCGCTAGCGCGGGCGCCACTGCCGGCTCCAGCTCCGCGGCGCGCACCAGCAGCGCCGCCAGCACCTCAGCCAGCCACGCGCCCCTACTCTCCCCCGCCGTCGTGTCTGCAAACACATGATATTTGAGCGGTTGGCCCAGAGAAGACATTCAGACACTCTGCCGTCAGCACCTCTGCCAGCCACGCGCCCTTGCTCTCCCCTTCCGTCGTGTCTGCAAGCAGACCCGATGTGAGCGATCAGCCGTAAGCAGATGCCAACATTTCATCACGGCAGTAGACACCACCAGCAGCCACCGCCCTTGCTCTCCCTCGCCGTCGTATGTACCTAGGCGCAAGCTGCACCATCAGTGGCAACCAGAAGCCTGACTTTCAGGTGACGCAGCACAGACAGCCCGCGCGGGCTGCATTACTGAAGCCAGTCTTCCGTCAAATGGCAGCAGCCCCGGCCGGTACAAAGCGAGGCCGGCTGGCGTCCGTTCCCGCGTTCTCCATATCCAACGGATTCTAGCAACCCCAAGAGTCCTTGTCCAAGCCTGACCTGGCGGGTACAGCGGCAGCAACGCGTCGGCCGATGGAGGCGGCAGCTCATCGCCCTCCTCTTCCGTCTCGGGCGCCGCCAGCGCGAGGTCGCCGCCCGCCACCGCCGCCAGCGCCCCGGCGATCGCGGACGGCGCGTCGGTGCGGCGGATGACGCCCACCGCGGCGGATGCCACCCGGATGCCCAGTGCCAGGTCCTCGTCCCGGCCCTGCAGCGCTATTCGTCCTTTCTTTACTCTTGATTCAACTGTCACTAGCGGGTTTGAGAAGCAGCTGGTCGCAAGGCGGCAGTGGAGAGGCGTCGCGCAGGAGGTGTGAGCTCACTGCCTATGCTGCACCTGCGGCAGGTGAACAGCAGGACAGGCAGAACTGTATGTCGTGCTGTGGCTCCCGCTGTCTGAGAACATGAACACGTGGTTGGCGGCTGATTTCAGGGGGTGCAAGAACGCAGGATTGGGGGAGGCACCTGGTCGGCGTCGGGGGGCAGGGCAAATATGGGGCGCAGGTTGCGCAGCAGGCCCAACAGCATCGCCGGGCTCTGCACCCGCACCGCCTGCCCGCCCTGCTCCGTGTGCGCGCCCTGCCCATAGCAGAATAAAATCAGCCATAAACCGTGTCGATGTAAACAGCATCTCCACACATACAGGCAGCTGTTCACCTGGTCGCCACACCTGATTGAGGCTGCCTGGCTCAGCAAAGCATCCCACCGGCATTGGCGCTTCACAGACCTGGCGCAACAGTAGTCCTGTTGTCAATGCTCTGGCCAAACGATGGAGTATACTCGCAGCCAATCCGCCGCCCCACCTGCGGCGGGACCATGAGCGCGAGTGCGCGCGCCAGCAGGTCGCGCCCCTTGCGCAGGCCCAGCAGCCGGCGCAGCACCCCGTCCTCCGGCTTCTGCGCCTTCTTCTTCCGCCCCTTGCCGCCGGCGCCGCCGGCAGCAGCGGCCGACCCGTTCTCGCACGGAGGCGCCGTCGAAAGGCGCAGGCTGGCGGCCAGGCCGTCCATGAGCAGCGCCCGCCGCTGCCGCAGCGGCACCTCGCCCTCCGGCGCGCCGCCTAGGCAGCAATGAGTAGGCATTCCATCGAAGGTTCGAGCCGATGTGGTATGAGTACATATGGTGCTCAATTTCCGAGGCAGCAGCGCTTTCTAAAGACGGGATATGAGCCGAATTGCTGTCCTCCACGTCTGGCATGCCAGTGGAGCGGAACACGCCATCTTTGAAGCTGTGTCTCAGTGTGAGAAAGAGGGCGGCGCACTGGGGGAGGCGGCAAACAGGCGGTCGATGTCCTGCACGTCCAGCAGCAGCGCGAGGCAGTCCTCGATCATGATGCGCGCCGCCAGCGCCGGCTCCTGCTCCAGCGGCCGCCTCGCCTTCCTGTCGCCGGCCTTCGCCTCCTCAGCGGCCTCGTCTCCATCGGCGCCCTGCATCGTTGAGCAGGTTGCGAGATGAGAAACGTGTGGCCGAAGCACTACAAAGTATGGGTCATGGGCAATGGCAGCGGTCGATCGTAGCGACAGGTGTCGCGAGGCGATTCCTGTCAGCATCCAAATACAGATGAATGCAGGTGTGGCAGCACCGCGCCGCACCCTGGCGGCCGGCGGCGCCTCGGACACTTCCATGAGCGGCTTGGGGCGGCGGATGTTGGAGAAGGGGATGCGGCCCAGCCCCTCCAGGCTGACAAAGGTGTTGACGGCGCGGTCGCCGCGCTGGCTGGGCGCCAGCTCCCGGATGCGCTCGGGCGCAAACCAGCGCGCGTTGCGCCCCCCGCCGTGCTTGTTCACATACGCCTTTTTGCAGCACGCACAAAGCTATTGAGACTCTGGTCCGAGTGCCTGAATGACTCTTTAAATCAGTTCGAGGTGCCCTGCTCGTTGATAGTGCGTCACACCACTCAAGATGCTTGTGAGTAGGCAATGCAGCGGCACGCAGCCGTCACGTATTCTGGGCGGGGGGCACCGTGATGCAGGTTTGCGGCGTGACAAGACAGTGACCCCTCCAGAAACTTGAAGACAGGTCCTTTCTGGAGATCCCAACCTGGTAGTAGAAGTCCTCGATGTAGGGCGGCCCGCTGTGCAGCGACCTCCACTGGATGCGCAGGATGCTGTCGATCTCGTCCGCGTCCATGTACTTGGACTCGAAGCGGCGCCGCTGGCCGCCGCCGCCGTGCAGCCCCTGCACAAGCGTCAAGACTCAGCACTGAGTCAAAGGTGGTCCCGAACATGTGCACAGCGCTCGCCGTGCATCGCCCGCCAAGTTCTTGCCAGCGGCAACGAGTGAACGGGCGCCATGGTGTCGCCACTGGAACTGGACGCATGACCATCTTTCTGCTGGGCTGAGGACAGGGGCAGTGCGGCACACCTGGTGCTGCTGGTGGTTGATGAAGTGCGGTCCTGGGTGGCCAGGCGGCATGCCGCGGCCGGGGTGGGGGGCCCCTGGGTATGGACCCGGCGGCGGCTGCGGCATTGGCTGCGGCGGGCCGAAGGGAGGCATGCCCGGCGGCGGACGCGGCATTGGCTGCCCCGGCTGCATCCAGCCTGGCGGCGGACGCGGGCCGGCCAGGTGCGGCGGCATGCCGGGCCGGCCCGGGGGCATGCCTGCGTTGATGCACAAGGCGTGCTCAGCAACACTCTTGCACCAGCACACGAGGGGTATGGTGGCAAAATCCAGACCATGACCACTTTCGCAATCACCCCCCCAAGGGCGCCATTTGTTTTGCTAGGAACGTTTAGTATCCTTCACTCACCAGGCATGAAGCCAGGCGGCCCCTGCGGGCGCCACCCGGGCGGCGGCGGCCGCTGCTGCATCTGCCCGCCCGTCATCGCCGCGTAGGTGCACGGCCCCTGCGGCCCCAGCGGCGGCGGCCCATGCAGGTGCGAGTGCGGCGGCCGGTGCGCTGCAGACACCGCGTGCGCGGCGCGCTGCGCTGCCGCGGCGGCCGCCTGCTGAGGCGTCATCTGCGGCGGCTGCTGCATCAACAGGTGGAATGTTAAGCGGTGATGTGTGCAGCCGGCATCTGGTGCATGACGGAAGATTCATAATTGAGAAATTAGGTGCCTGGCGCAAACAAAGTGTGCACAACTGTTGCAACAGATTGATGCTGTCAGAATGCTCAGCCCGGAGCAAGCAGGAGTGCGCCTGCTGGGGGAAGCCGCGGGGTGGCGGCGGCCGCGGCAGAGGCTGGCTGGCGCTGGGGTCGCCAAGAGGCCCTGTGGGGCCGCCCTGCGCCTGCGCCCGCATCTGTGCCTCCAGCTCTGTCACCGTCATCGGAGTCTGCAGGAGGGGTACCAAACAGCCTCAACTCCCGTGAAACTGCTTCACATCGTGGGATGTGAAGCAGTTCAGAAGCCTTGACGGGGTTTGGGCGGCAATGGCCAAGTGATGCGCCCATGCAAGCTTCAGCTGAGCATTTACGGCGCACCGTGATGCGGACGCCGGCCAGCTGGCTCTGTGCCTGCTGCAGCTGCTGGTGGTGCTGCTGTGCATGCGGCAGGAAGCCCGGCGGCGCTGGCGGCGGCCCTGTCCGCGGACGCGCCTGCACAGGTCGTGCCAGGCGATTGGCATGACAATTACCACGAATCAAGCATCACCAAGTCAGAACCCTGGCAGATGCTGAGACTTGTTGCAGCAGCAAGTTGCGCACAAGGCCAGGCAAATGGGTCGTGATTCGCCAGCCTGTAAACACAAAAAAACGAAAAGCATTGGGTGCTGAAGGCGCACGTCAATGAAGCCCTGGCCCTGCTGCGGCGGCGGCACCATTGGATCGAGCGGCCCAAACCCTGCCAGACGGTCTGCAGGAGGCTGCTGCTGGTTTTGTTGTTGTTCCTGCAACAAAACAAACCGGACTATCAGCATCGTGACGTGTGACGCCAAGCTGTAGTCCATACATACGCAGTCATGTCAAGGAGTCTCACCAAAGCCTACCTGCGGTGCCGAGGCTGGCAGTGGCAGCTGCGTCGCGTGTGCCGCAGCGCCAGGCAGCCCCGACAGCTGGCCCCAGGGGTCGTCCAACAGCCCCGGCGGCGGAGGCGGCAGCCCGCCGGGCGCGTGCGTGGCGGCCGCCTCCGCGCTCCGACCTGCCGCGGCGGACAGCCCTGGCAGCGCTCCGATGATGCCGCTCAGGCCGAGGTTGACGCCGCCGGCCGCGGCCCCGATGGCCCCGGCGCCATCAGCGGCACCGCCAGCGGCACCGCCGTCGATGGGCATCCCGCTGCCGCCGATGGGCGTCCGGCCGCCATCGCCGCCGAGCGGCGTGCCAGGGCCGCCGAGCGGCTGGTCCAGGGAGCTGACGAAGGGCGAGGGCGCACGGTCGGCCTCACCGCCCAGCGACCGCGCAAACATGGTGGCGAAGGACAGGTCGCTGTCGCCCGCCAGGTCCGGGTCGATGTGTCCCAGGTCCGCCTCCGCCTCCGCCCCCGGCTCGCCCGCCAGGCGCTCCTCCTCGGGCGGCGCCTCCACGCCGTCCTGTTCGCGGGTCACGGTGCCGCTAAGCATGCACTTGCTTAGGGACCAACATGGTCGAGGACGCCCACCAAGCGCCCAGAAACAACATAAGGGAGATGTCGGGAAGGGGGATGCAGATGCAGTCTAGTGCCAGGGGCAGTCATGCCGAATTGCCGGCCGCATTGTGAAAGCGCTGAGCCACTGACCAGCCGCACAACGACGGCAAGTCTCAGCGTTTTGCAAGTCCAGGCTGAGATTCGTAGCTGTCGCGTGCGTCGCTCACCTCCAGGCCGCCCAGGGCATCGCTGGCTGCATCGTCGAATCCGCCAAAGAAGGAATACTGCTCCGCTCCCAGACCCCCGGACCCCTGTGCAAGTGTCACAGCAGGCGCGGTGAGGCACCTTGTCCCAGCAACACAGCATGCTAGCACTCAAAACATTACAGATGCTGCTCAGTTTCCAACGCGGCGACTGCCGGGTCGCCAGGACTGCGACAACCAAATCACCTCGCGATCGATGGAGGCCTGCTGGAACCCCGTGGCTGAGGCAGCATCGTCAGCACCTGTGCGGATGCAAGTTTGAAAGGTGTGATGATCACATGCATGGTACGGCCACAGCAGGTGCAACGTCACTCAGGTTTTCGAAGCGATGCAAACCTTCGAAGGTGTCGTCGTTCTTACCGTCATCAGCCGCGGCCTCTGCCATGGCTGCCAGTAAGGCTCTTCGATGCCACAGCTTTACTGTTACACAGAAAGACAGCGGCACTCGGGCCAGGCCTCATTCATGGCAATCGCGAGGGACGTTAATGTTGGCCTTCTTTGCTCCCCCTGCTCGCAAGTTGCTGGAAAAAGTGGCGGCAGGGCTTGGTGGCAAGGGGCTGGCTCTGCCACTGTGTATGACGCCTGGCGAGGCTCGAGCTCATCGGCAGCACTACAGTGAGACCCTCGCGCACACACTATCGTACCAGTCGGATCCAGTTTACGTTGGGCACCATACGCCCGCTGCTGCACCGCCACTTGGTAGTGCGGCGGGCCTGGCTTTACAGCGGCTTACTTCGACTACCTAGCCTCTGCTCTCTGTAACGGCAAAGTGATGTGCCTTCTTCCCACACATCAGGTTTCGTTCGCTGTTCATAAACCCCACAGGCGGCTGAGCCCTAATTCGAAACATCACCCTCTAATTTATGGGCAACTAGGCGATCACAAAACAATGCCGGTTTGAATTGGCATACGTACAGCGGTCGATGCTAGCGTGCCTGAGAGTCTATCGTTATAGTGACCGGCCCGTCATTAACGAGCGCCACGTCCATCATGGCGGCGAAGCGCCCGTCATGCACCCTTTCGGGCATGTACGCCCGCCGTACACGGTCCACCATTGCCGCATACGCCTCTTTTGCCTGTGTGTAAAATTCTAGCAGGAGATTTGCAGGTTTCGATGACAGAAGCGCCACACGTTGATAGAGGTGCGCCTGCCAGCTGCATGTTGGCGATCGTATGGCACGCAACAGATGCCATAGCAGAGATCGAATCAAAATGGCAGGTCATTGCAGGGGTGGCCCAGCTCGTTCATTTACCTCCTGTGGCGGCATGGCTTTCACGAATTCAAGCTTATTGCCTTTGAGATTGCCAAAAAGTGTGAACTGGCTGACAAGCAGCAGCTCGTACTTGTTCTCAACCACCTGCATGTATGCATGAGGACGTCAGCATGCGATCCCAGGAACAGTCAGCCATGATTCGCTTGAGTAACGTTGTTGAGTTTGAGTGATCATGGTCAGAAAGGGCGTGCGATTTATTTATTGTGGGATGTTCTTAGAATGCCCCCAGGCAGTGAGCCAGCGCACGTTGCTGCCCCATGCGCGCTCCGGTTTGTCAAGGTTGGGCCACAGGCGGATGCCCAGGAGTTTGCGGCAGCTGCAATCCCGGCGCCACAAACGTCAGTGGAGGTCACAGCTCACAGTTCACAGCGTGTTTCAATCAAACAGGTGATGTCTGCCCGTAAAGACGAGGGCAAATGCTCACATGTACTCTGCGTCTGCGTCGGTGTCGCCGACGCCTAATCCGAGCAGGCAAAGCAGGCCAGGCCCGATGCTTGAGATGACCTTGCCGTCCACCTGCGATCGGCGTGACAGTCGCATTATCAGTTGTCCATGGCTCAGGCTGCTCGATTCTTGTGACTGCCGGCGGTCGACGCCGCATACCGTAACGCTAGCCTTAGTTACGCGCTGCAGCACCGCTCTCATGCCAACCACCCGCTGTGCACAGGACGACCGGTGCCTCCTAGTTTGTCCCTGCAGTCCCGATCCGCTGATGCTGGCCCCACTGGACTGACCCCGGCAGCTGCAGACCAAAGGAGGTGCCAACCCACTGTTTGCAGCAGATGCACATGCAGCGGGTCGTGTGCCAAGCATCAGTATGAACACGCAATGTTGTGTTCGGTAGCACAAGTATTGATTGCAGCGACTGCGCGGCTGCACCTGCACTGCAATTTCGTGGGTAGGTCACGTGCCTTTCGCCTTTCCTCCCTTTCCTCCCTTTCGGCAATATTACCCCTTTCAGCCCTTTCGGCATTCGCCTTTCGGCAACGGGCCGCCACATGCCCGTGTTTATGCGACTCGGCAATTTGCACGTTTCGAAACAACGAACTTGTGCATTGAACAAACCTACAATCGCCTGCTTCACGCTACCGGCTTCACAGCGGGAAGGCGCAGAGCAGTGACTTTCATTTACGGCGTTCCGGAGGGGGCATGCAACGCAATTATTGCGTGAACGGCGACAGTAAGTTGTCTCGCCAGTGATAGCCTGACAAGAACAAGCCGCCCGTCATGGGCAAGTCGAAGGGAAAGCACAGGCTTGATAAGTTTTACCATCTCGCCAAGGAGCAGGGGTGAGCGTTGTATGTTGATGTCGCCCCTGCAGCTGGTCTTGCAACATGCGTTTCTGCGCACTGCTCATGTTGTCATCCAACGTGAGCATGCCGGTGAGCTCCGCAATGCGTTGTGCCAGGTACCGTTCCCGAGCGGCGTTCAAGCTCGTGCAGCTCAACCGCAAGTATGACTTCCTGTCGTCGTCGCGGACGCTGCTGGACCTGTGCGCAGCCCCAGGTGACCCACTGCAATGACTGTCAAGTGCTACATTTGCGGTCGGTGCCGGCGCCGGCACTAATGCCTGCATATGGCCTCCGTGCGCCGCCACCTGGCCGCCGGCCATCTGGAGCCTCAGCATACATCCATCGCAAGTTGTCACCTTGAGGAACCTACATCGCAGTAATACCTTGCTTCAGACGGACCAACTGCCGACACTGGGCGAATCTTTCCTCTGCGCAGGCGGCTGGTTGCAGGTGGCGGCCAAGACGATGCCGGTGGGCAGCCTCATCGTGGGTGTGGACCTGGACGCCATTCGCGCCATCCCCGGCTGCACCACTCTGGTCGGCGACATCACCTCCCAGAAGACGCGCGTGGTGAGCTATCTGTCCATCTCGCTTGACCTTACTCGTCATACTGCTTCTGGGCGCCGGCAACAGCCTGTGAGGGACGCAGGATCAGACCACAAGAAGCGGGCAACCTCTTTTGAGTCGGACCATTGTGCTCCTGTCCTGAACATGAAACCATCAAGGACGTATTTCTCGAGTGAAACAGGAAGTCAGCCTTGCTGAGCGTGTTGAGCTCCCGTGCGCTGCAGGACCTCAAGAAGGTGCTGGGTGGGTCGCCGGCGGACACGGTGATCCACGACGGCGCGCCCAATGTGGGCGGCGCCTGGAGCAGCGAGGCGTACACGCAGTCCGCCCTGGTGCTGGACGCGCTGCGGCTGGCCACCGAGTTCCTGGCGCCGCGCGGCACCTTTGTCACCAAGATCTTCCGGTGGGCCGCCTGCTCCCCCCCTCTGCCACTTGCCACCCCTTGTGCTCTTGCTGGAGCACAAGGGGTGGCAATGTATCACCATTGCCCCTGTAAGCGTCCCTGCATGGTGAAACCTGTATGTGTCTGGTGTGTGGAAGGTTGGCCAGTTGCCTCTTGCCAGACCACTTCCGCCAAGCTTCCCGGGCCCGGCACTGGGCTAAACGCGCAGCGATTGGGACCAGCCTCTGAAAGCATTGGCGTCCCGTTTCCGACAGGTCGCAGGACTACAACTCGCTGCTGTACGCCTTTAAGCAGCTGTTCGAGAAGGTGGACGCGACCAAGCCGGCGGCGTCGCGGAACACCTCCGCCGAGATCTTCGTCGTGTGCCAGGGCTACAAGGCGCCCACCAAGATCGACCCCCGCCTGCTGGACAGCAAGCACCTGTTCAAGGTGTGGCTTCTGAGCTTCCTGTCATGCACTTTTCATGCTTTCCTGGAGCGCCGTGGTGGGGACATTCTTGAACCTCCATCAAATTCTGTGCATCAGTCACGAGCTTGCTGTACCGCTTCCCGTTTCTGCTAAGCACGGTCTGCTTCAGGCTGTTGCCACCAGCACCAACTTGAAATGGTCATTGAACGGCATGGAGCTCACGTGGCACTGCAGGAGGTGGCAGATGCGCCGAAGAAGATGGGGCCGGATGCGCTGCTGAAGGACAAGTTCAAGACCAGCCGGCAGCGGTCGGGCTACGAGGAGGGCGTGTCGCTGTCGCACCGCCCTGCACCCGCCGCCGCGTTCATACTGTCCGAAAATCCTGTCGAGATGCTGGCCCGCTTCACCAGGTACGTGCCATGGCTATCGAGCAAACCTGTTGAGATTTCGGCGCCCGTCGCTGACATCCTCAGATTCTGGTTACATGTCTGATTCATCTACGCCACATGGCCAAACCCCTCAGACACCTTGGGGGGGGGGGGGGCGGGCCGGGGGGGGGGGGGGGGGGGGGGC